>Ga0302322_100000087_pt1 | contig 57517 bp, 83 predicted proteins | sample Fen_T0_2_FD_203757 | JGI IMG/M metagenome (GOLD analysis project Ga0302322, IMG submission 203757) | Peat permafrost microbial communities from Stordalen Mire near Abisko, Sweden - Fen_T0_2 | ecosystem: Environmental > Terrestrial > Soil > Wetlands > Permafrost | place: Sweden: Abisko...
GGTGAAAAAAGAGTTTACCAGTCTTCCACTAGTCCTTGACAAGTGGTGCACAATATGACTGACCGCTAACTCAGGAGATGGAAGCCATGCGTCGCAATCCCGTCCTTGCCGGTGCCGTTCTCGTTCTCGCGGCATGTTCCGCACCCCAGCAGGGTCGTTCCGTTTCGGGCCCCGCCGCCTCTGTACCGTCCTCGACCGTCGCCGCAGCGACCTCGGCCACGGCGGAGGTTCCCAGCAGTGCCCCCCTGGGCGGCACGATTGCGTATCCGGACGGTCTGTCCGTCACGCTCTCGAAGCCTTCCGTTTTCACCCCCAGCGACTCGGCCGCCGGGATGCGACCCGACGCGCGAGCGATCCGCATGGTCCTGAAGGTGACCAACGGCACCAAGGTCCCGTTCGATGCGGCTCTCGCGGGCGTGAGCCTCACGTACGGTGAGGATGGGGTGGCGGCCGACTCGATCATCGACATCCCGAAGGTGACCTGCTCGTTCGAGCAGAAGATCCTGCCCGGCAGGTCGGGCAGCACCACGTGCGGTTTCGCGATCGACCGGACCCCCGTGACCCTCCAGGCGCAGGTTCGGCTGGGCTTCGACGTGACCCACGAGCCCCCCATCTTCACGGGAAAGGCATGAGAATCGACCTGCTCGGCGGTCCGGCGGATGGCCATCGGACGAGCGTTCCGATGCCCCTGCCCGAGCGGGTGTACGTACCGTGGCAGTTGCCCGGGACGGCGTGGGACGACTGCTGCGTGGTCCTGACGTATCTGCGCCTCCCGTCCGGCCGTTACGTGCACGAGAGCCTGCGTCGTTCAGCGATGCAGTAGGGGGTTGTTGATGATGACCGCGAGCACCCACAGGGCCAGCCCGAGGGACATGAGGTTGAAGCGCGAGTTGATCGGGATGGCTCCGAGGACGAAGCAGACCAGGGCCAGCAGCAGCAGGAATATGGTGATGATGTCCACGATTAACTCCTTGTTAGAACGATGACGATCGAGACCATGCTCAGTAGCGTGCTGATTCCGATTCCGACGACGAGGATGGTGATACTCGACCCCGACCTCGTTTCGACCACCTGCGTCTTCTGTCCCTGGGCCTCATATTGTGCTCGCCTCAGGTCGGCGATGTCCTTCTGGATGGGATCGAGTGCCGCCGCCAGCGCCGTACTGGAGGCGATGGCGGCGGCAGCGACCTGCGTACGTAGTGTCTCGGCGGATGTTGCTACCTGCGCGGCGAGAGTGGTGGCCTGCTGGGCGGACACTTCGGCCGCTCGATTGACGGCTCCCACGTCCACGGCCCGGATCGCGTCGATCCGGGCCGACTCGGCCAGTCGCAACTGGTCGATGAAGTCAGCCCGCGTGGTCATCAGTTCCCGGACGTGCCTCGACTCCATTTCTCGCAGATCGTCCTGGCGCTGAACTGCCGCATTCAGGTTCGCGATCACATTGGCGGTGGGGTCGACCACCGGGCGGCCTGATGCGTCCACGCCGGGTCCAGGGTTGCTGTCGGCCACGTTGCCAGTGTGCCGGACTTGACTCCGGCCAGGCCGGATGTGTAGCGTCTTGTCTCGTTGATTCCAGAGCATCCCGTACGACCTCACCTTGGTGGGGGGCGGCGCGTGAGGAATCCATCAGCAGATGCATGGTGCTCGCGATGCTGGTGCGAAGGTTCGAGACGTGGCGGTCCGTAGAGGATCTGGCTCGAATCTGGCTACGATCTCCTGGCCGCCGCTAAAGTTCCCGACAGCCATCCGGCGATGGCAAGTAGGGTCATAGCAACCCCGAGGAACAGGGATTAGCGTTAGAAGGTCGTACTTGTACGACCAATTCCGCAAGGCCACGTTCCCCACGCGAAATGGTCGGCCTCGCGTTCCCACGGACGCTGACTTACCAGAGTAGTGAGGCCCAAGGGGTTGGTCGGCGGACACAAAACGTGCATTAAGGGCTTCAGGCGCACCAGCGTTCCGAACTTTCGACCCCTCGCGAGTTGGGTCGTCTGCAGTAGGGAGGTTGCTCCGCCCGGGGCCCTTCTTGCGTCCGGAGGTCGTATCCTTCGGGCATGCCCCAGAACTTCCGGACCGGAACCGTCGGGCCAGCACCCGATGCGAACGCCCTGCGTCGCAACCGTCCTGGTGATGCCGCGTCCTGGACCCGGCTGCCTGGCCGTGGGGTTGCCGAGGCCCCCGACTGGCCCGCCGAGGCTCTCGATCCTGAAACGCCCGTCACGATGGCGGAGCAGGCCTACTGGAACCGCGTCTGGATCGAGTACCCGCAGGCTCACATCTGGAAGCGCAACCGGATGGAGATGCAGGTAGCGGCCTACGTGCGGACGGCGGTGTTCTGCGCGTCCGGCTACCCGAAGAGCACGATGCTCACGGTGATGCGTCAGCAGACGCAGGAACTCCTGATCTCGCCGCACGCACTCCGGGCGGCGCGCTGCATCATCGACGAGGAGATCGAAGAACCGATCGACGAGAGCACGACCCCCATGGGTGTCGCGCCGGTCATTCAGATCGCCGGTGGTTCCGTGCGAGAGCGCATGCGCGCCGCCTCCGCCGTGGCGCCCGAGGAACCGGAAGAGGACGACGACGATGATTCCGACGTGGATGACGAAGGCGAGGATGAACTCCGCGATGAGTAGAGCAGAAACCATCCAGCGTCTCAAGGATTCGCTCGAAGAGGCACTTCGGACCATATCGGGGGACAACTGGAGTGACAGTAAGCAGAGAAGGGCGATGCGTGCATTGGCCGAGGCTGAGTTCGAACTCAATGCGTCGATTCCGGATGCGAATGCCGTCCCGACGCGCGTTCCTACGTCGGTTCCGTCGCTCATGCGTCGCGTCACGAGCGATCCGACCGATCCGCGCCTGACGCACGGTGCCGACGTGCAGCCGACCGGTCAGGCGGAGGTTTACCTTGTCCTGACGGACGAAGAGCGGTCCAAGGGATTCGTGCGGCCCGTGCGTCGCTCGTACCGGCATGCCACGTGCGGCGCCGTTACCACCATGGGTATCGCGATTGCCGAGACGTACGCGCGCGATCCGAAGTTCTACGGTGCGACCTACTGCTGTGTGTGTCAGATGCATCTGCCGCTCAGCGAGTTCACGTGGGACGGCACGACCGAGGTCGTCGGTTCGTGAAGCAGCAACAGATTGACGTCATGCTCGAAATCCCCATGGGTGAGGACGATATCGAGCAGGCCCGGCGCGAGGAGTTCTGGCGCGAGGGCATGGAGTACATGCGAGAACTGGCCGACCAGAAGGCTCGTGCGGTGGGCGGTCATGTCGTGACCGATCGTCCGCCGGAGATACTCGAACCGCGATACGCGGACCGTGCGAGTGCGCTGTATGTGGGCGGGTCACAACATGTTCTGCTGTGGGCATCGCGCTGGTGGGTAGAGGTGCCAGAATCGTTCGATGTCCACACAGCCCGCACCACCTGACGAGTACCGGATCGATTTTCCGGTCCTTTGGGTCGCCCTGGAGTGGATCGAGCAGCACTGCGTCATCCCGGATGGCTTCCACAAGGGTAATCCGTTCATCCTCGCGGACTGGCAGTCGTGGGTGTTCGCGAACCACTACCGGGTCAAGCCGAACGCCCCCCAGCGCACCAATGAACGTCCCCTGATCGGCGCTCCCGCCTTCTACTACCGGCGTTCCCAGATCGTGATGCCGCAGAAGGCCGGTAAGGGCCCCATGACGGCTTCCCAGGTGTGCCTCGAAGGCATGGGTCCGGCCTTGTTCGCCGGATGGGCGCAGGGTGGCGAGCGCTACGACTGCCGGAACTACGGGTGTGGCTGCGGCTGGATCTACGAGTACCAGCCGGGTGAGGCCATGGGCGGACTGTGGCCGACTCCACTCATTCAGATCACGGCCTACTCGGAAGAGCAGACCTTCAACGTCTACGGCGCCTTCAAGCCGATGGTGGAAGGTGGCCCCCTTGCTGATGTCGTTCTTCGTATCGGTGAAGAGTTCACTCGGCTTCATGATGACGGACGCATCGACACTGTCACTTCTTCAAACCAGTCTCGTCTTGGTCAACGCGTTACTTTCGTTCCGCAGGATGAGACCGGGATCTGGCTCGTCCAGAACAAGATGGACAAGGTCGCGACTACTCAACGCCGAGGGCTTGCCGGTATGCAGGGCCGGAGCACCGAGACCACGAACGGGTGGGATCCGGCAGAGAACTCGGTAGCCCAGAAGACGTCCAGCGCGGCCCTGCGCCGTCCCGACATCTTCGTGCACCACCCGCAGGCCCCCAAGCACCTTTCGTTCGCCAACAAGCGCGAACGGCGCCGGATCTTGCGGTACGTCTACCGTGGCTGTCGGTGGATCGACCTCGACTCGATCGAAGCCGAGTTGCTCGAACTGATGCTGGAGGATCCGGCTCAGGCTGAGCGGTTCTTCGGTAACCGTATCGTTGCGGGCAAGGGCGCGTGGCTTCCCGACGGACTGGTGGAGAAGCGGACGATCCAGCGTGATTACCCGGCGAAGGGAACGTCCGTTGCGCTTGGGTTCGATGGTTCCGACTCGGACGACTGGACCGCGATCCGCGCCGAGACGCAGGACGGCTACCGCTTCACGCCCACGTACGGCACGGACAAGAAGCCGACCTACTGGAACCCTTCGGAGTCGCATGGGCTCATTCCGCGCGATGAGGTCATGACCGCGTTCTCAGATCTGTTCGAGTACTTCAACGTGCGACGTGTCTACGGTGACCCGAAGGACTGGCAGACCGAACTGGGAACCCTGGCCCTGAAGCATGGCGAAGAGATTGTCCTCGTGTGGCCCACGTACAAGATTATCCCGATGCACAACGCGCTCGTACGCTCCTGGAACGACTTGAAGACTGGCAAGTCTTCGTTGTCCGACGACAAGGTTGCGGCGGAGCATTTCGCCAACTGCCGGAAGATGCCCAAGCCGTCAGATCGCTACATCCTCGCGAAACCGGACCCACATCGCAAGATCGACATCGCCATGGCCGATACCCTCGGGCACGAGGCGGCTGCGTCCCTTACTGAGGAGAAGAAGTGGGGGGCGCCGTCGCGCTACACGCGAGCGGTGGGTGCGACGTACGTCCACTGAGAAGAGGGAGCCTTCGTGGCCGGTCCCGCCAGGCAGATCCTGGTCCCCGAGAGCCCCGAGTGGTGGGTCCACCGGCTCTGGCTCCAGTTGATGGCCCGCAACGAGATGGCCGACTTCTTCGACGACTACTACACCGGCCAGCATCCTCTCCCGTGGCTGAACGACGACGCGGAGGACGAGTTCCGCGAGATCCTGCACATGTCTCGCTCGAACTACTGCGGTCTCGTCATCGACGCGATGGTCGAGCGCATGATGGTCGACGGCTTCCGAGTCGGATCCCCCATGCGCCGGAGTTCCAACATGCCTGCCATCGGCGGCGTGAATCGTCCGATCGACCTCAACACCGGCGACCCGCTCCAGGCTGACGACGACTCGTGGCGTATCTGGACCGACAACAACATGGACAGCGAGTTCGATAAGGGCCTGCTCGAAGGGGCCATTACCGGCGCGTCCTACATCTCGGTCGTTCCGAACAAGAAGGACCCGTCGACTCCCATTATGTCGATGGAGCACCCGACGCAGTGCATCATCGAGTTCGTTCCCGGTACCGGCCGACGTGAGACTGCTGCGGCGCTGAAGGTATACGACGACGACTGGACCGCGACGGTTCATGCGGTGCTGTATCTCCCGGACGGCCCCGATGGTCGCGTGAACATCTACAAGTTCAAGCAGTCACGTCCCTCGACGCAGCGTCCGTACATTCCGCTGTCGGATCTGGAGACGCGCATCAAGTTGCAGCAGTTGGTACGCCCCGAGTGGGAAGAGCGCGAGGTGACGGGCGAGAACTGGCCCGCCCCGACAGACTTCGACGAGATCCCCATCTGGGAACTCCCGAACAACCCTCGGCTTCTGACGGGCGGACGGTCCGAACTCGAAGACGTTACCGACATTCAGGATCGCATCAACAAGACGCTCGCCGACCGGCTCGTGACGCAAGACTATGGTGCGTTTCCGCAGAAGTGGGTGTCCGGCTGGCCGACCACCGACACGAAGGGCAATCCGCAGCCCCAGATCGAGACGGGTCGGAACCGCATCGTCACGACCGAGGTGGTTGAGACGCAGTTCGGTCAGTGGGCCGCCGCAGCGCTCGATCCCTACAGCAACGCCAAGCGTGAGGACGTCAAGGACATCGCATCCCGTACGCGCACGCCCGCTCAGTACCTGCTCGGCGAGATGAACAACGTCAACGGACAGACCCTGAAGGCATCCGAGAGCGGTCTGGTCGCTAAATGCCGTCAGCGCATGCGTAACATCGACGACCCGCTGGAAAGGTCTCAGAGATTCGCTCGTCGGCTCGCAGGTCTGCCGATGCAGCCCGGCCTGACCGTCGAGACCATCTGGCGTAACCCGGAGCATCGGACTGAAGGCGAACTGGTCGACGCGCTCACGAAGATGGCCACCCTCGGAGTTCCGCAGGAAGTTCTGTGGGAGCGGTGGGGAGCGACTCCTCCCGAGATCGCCAAGTGGAAGGCCATGCAGGACGACGCGGCCCGGCGCGCGAATGCGACCGACCCCACGCAGATCCTCGCGGCTCGTTACCGGAACCTCGCTGGCGTTCCAGCGCCCGTCCCCGGTTCCCCGGTCCCGGCCGGGGGCGCTCCCGGTGCCGCTCCCGGCAAGAACCCCACCAACAACTTCGGCAGCGGCAAGCCGGGTCAGCCAGGCGTCCCCGGCAAGCCCGGTCGGCCGGGTAAGAACGGTCGCCCCGGCACGCCGGGCGGAGGTAGGACGCCCGGTTCCACCGGCACCCGCACCGCCGCGAGCGCATGACCGTTACCACCACGACTCAGCCGACCCCAGCCGAACAGGTCGTAGTCGAGGCGCAACAGCACCAGGCCAGCCAGGCCGCGCTCACAGCCGCCACGGTGGCGGCCATTCTCGCGGTGTGGGCACAGATGGACGCCCACGACTGGTACGGCTCCTGGTGGACGCGTGGGCTCGGTGAGCGGGTGTACGTGTTGCTCTCGATGGCTCAGGAGTCGGTCGCGAGCGAGGCTCACGGCTTCGTCTCGACGTCGCTGGACCTGATCGGTGCGCCGGGGGAGATTCCGACCATCGTGCCGCACGCTTTCGCCGGGATTGCCTCGGACGGTCGAGATCTGGAGACGCTGCTTGCGGGCGCTCCCATCCGAGCGCTCCAGAAGACCCGCCAGGGCGCGCCGCCCGCCGTGGCATCGGCTTCCGGTCGTGCGTGGCTCCAGATGGTGATCGAGACGCAGATTCCGGACGCTGGGCGCGCCGCCGATCAGGTGGCCATCGCTACAGCCATCCCGGTGCAGAGAACGCGACGACGTCAGAAATCTCGATACGGTTGGGTCAGAATGCTCAACCCTCCGTCGTGTGCGCGGTGCGTTGTGCTGGCCGGGAAATTCTATCGCTGGAACGAGGGGTTCCTACGTCATCCTGCGTGCGACTGCCGACATATTCCGGCGATCGAGGCAATTGATGATGATCTCACGACGAATCCCTATGCGTACTTCAAGTCACTCAGTCCAGAAGATCAGGATGCCTGGTTCGGCAACGCGAACGCGGAGGCCATCCGAAACGGTGCAGACATCGGCCAGGTCATCAACGCCACGGGTCGTGGCGGAGTGTTCACGGCCGATGGCGGGAAGCACTACACGACCGAGGGTACGACCGGGCGCGGCTTCTACGGCCGGAACTCCGACGGGGTGCTTCGACCCACTCCGTGGCAGATCTTCCGAGATGCGCACGGATCCAGTGACGAAGTGCGCCGCCAACTGCTGAAGTTCGGGTACATTCTGTCCTGATCGCACGACGGGCGTGAGGCCGGTGTGACCGGCGGCGAGATGCCGCACCCCCATGAAGGAGATCCGATGCTTGGAGTCGACAGTCCCCTCGGTGTCCGTATCGATGGGCGGCCATTCTGGTCGTACCTCGGCGGTTCGGAAGGGGCTACCGAGGACGAAGGCGCTGGAGACGGCGACGAGGACGAGGACGACGACAGCAGCGAGGATGGTCTCAAGAAGGCCATCCAGGCAGAGCGCACGGCAGCCAAGCGCGCACGGGATTCAGCACGTCCTTGGCGGGTGTTGGCCCAGGAACTGGGCGTCAAGAGTGCGGACGAGGTTCGTTCTCTCTTGGCGGCGAAGAAGACCACGGAAGACAGCAGCAAGGTCGATGTCGATGCGATCAAGCGGCAGGCTCGTGAAGAGGTGCTCGCAGTATCACGTCGACAGATCGTCGGTTCAGCGATCGAGGCCCTGGCGGCCAAGGACTTCGCAGATCCGGACGATGCTGCTCGCAACCTGGATCTTTCCGAGTACGAGGTGGACGATGACGGACGCGTCGATCGCAACCGCATCAAGGTGGACCTCGCAGATCTCCTGAAGCGCAAGCCACACCTGAGGAAGGTGTCGACGCGGGTCGATTACGAGCAGGGCGCGCGCGGTAAGGCGCCTGCGAATGGGGCGGACATGAACACGATCATCCGCCGAGCGGCTGGTCGCGCGTAACCGCAGCGCCAGGACACGACACGACTGGGGCTGCATCACCCCGATCCTCAATGGAGGTCCGTCGTGTCGAGCCTCACGCGTGCACCGATTGGCTTCCGAGCCAACGGGCAGCCCATCTACCCGTATGCGGGTGGTGCGTTCAACAACTCCACCAACCGATCCGAGTCGTCCGCGCTCATTCCCGAGCAGGTCTCCAACGAGATGCTCGGCAAGGCCGTCGAGACGTCCTCGGTGCTCGAACTGTTCCGTCACATCCCGGTGGCTCGCGCTCAGGTGCGTTTCCCCGTTCTCCAGGCGCTTCCGGGTGCCTACTGGGTGACCGGTGACACTGGCATGAAGCAGACCACCGAGATGTCGTGGACGAACAAGTTCATCAACATCGAAGAGATCGCCGTCATCATGCCCGTTCCGGACAACGTTCTGGACGACGTGGACGCGAACATCTGGGACGAGGCCATGCCGCTCCTTGCGGAGGCCTTCGCGCGCACCCTGGACTCGGCCGTCTACTTCGGCGTGAACGCCCCCGCGTCCTTCCCGTCGAACATCCAGGCGGCTGCGCTCGCGGCGGGCAACAAGACCACTGCGGCTTCCGTCGCAACGTCCGGCGGCATCCTCAACGACATGGACGTGCTGTACGACTTCGTCGAGCAGGACGGCTTCGAGGTCAACGGGTTCGTCGCGGCAACCAAGATTCGCACCCGGTTCCGGCAGGCGCGTAACTCCCTCGGTGACCGGATCAGCGATGCGGTCGCTCGTGTCGGTTCGGATCTGCGGTCGTTCGATGGTCACCCGATCCGCTACCCGATGCGTGGTCTGTGGCCGACGGCTGTGGCTGCGACCTCGCCCCTCATCATCGGTGGCGACTGGAGCCAGTTCGTGGTGGCCGTCCGCAAGGACATCACCATGAAGATCCTGACCGAGGCCGTCATCCAGGACAACACGGGCGCGATCATGTTCAACCTGGCGCAGCAGGACATGACGGCTGTCCGTCTGACCATGCGTGCCGGGTGGCAGGTCGTGAACACCCTCAACAACGACAACCCGACCGAGGCGACGCGTTACCCGGTCGCCTACCTCGGTCTGGCCTGATCCGGCTCGGCTCGATACCAGAAGGGACTGAAAAGCCATGGCCGACCAGGCCGCACGTGCGATTGTTTACCGCGCGCAGGTTCCTGCCGCGACGATCCTCCAGACCACCGTCTACCCCATCAAGGTGACCGAGGCGGGAGTCGTTTCGTCCTGCTCCTACTCGTCCACCGCAGCCGTGACGGGTGCCGCTTCCCCGGCCTCCCGCACGCTGAGTCTCATCAACAAGGGCCAGGCGGGTGCCGGTTCGACCGTCGTGGCCACGCTCGCACTCGTCGGTGGCGTGAACCTCGCGGCTTTCGACGAGTCGGCGCTGGCCCTGTCCGGCACTCCCGCGAACCTCGTCGTGGCGGCCGGTGACGTCCTCCAGTGGCAGTCGCTTCCGGTCGGCGGCACGGGGCTCGTCGAGGGTGGCGGCGAGGTCGAGGTCATCGTCACCCGTACCGCCTGATCTGAACCGGAGAGGGGACGTCGATGACGTACAACATCAGCCCCGCTGATGTCGAGGCGCGTTGGCGTCCCCTGTCCGATGCCGAAACGGATCTCGCGAGTACGCTGATCGACGATGCGATCGTGCTGGTGGACGTGTATCGGCCGTCGCTCGCTGACGCGGTTGCGTCCGGAATCATTCCCGAGCGGCTCGTTGTGATGTGCGTGGCTGAGGCCGTCAAGAGGGTACTGGTCAACCCCGACATCCTCAGCAATCAGTCCATCTCTGCGGACGGTGGAGTTTCGATCGGCTGGCAGTTCCAGCCGAAGGAATCCAAGCCGCAGATGAACCTTTCGCTACTGGACTTCGCGAATATCGACCAGGCCATGACGGGTGCTGGACTCGGTACCGGAGTGGTCGGTTCGATGGTCATGTCGAACTCCACCTCGTGGTCTCGTCGCGATGCGTACAAGTTCAACCCCCACTTCATCGACGACGAGAGCGAAGCGAGCGACCTCGTCGCCAACGTGACCGTTTCTGACTCGGTCGTCGTCAAGAAAAGCTGATCGTTAGGAGTCCGATGAACACGTCCAGGGCGACGGGTGCTGTCTCGGTGCGACGCCTCGCGCCCCCGCAGCGGCCCGTCATTAACAACCTCGATGACGCGATCCGCTACGGCACCCCTCAGCGAGGGCTACGCGCCCGGCTGGCGGCTGTCCGTCGGGCGTGGCAGCAGGACAACACGGCCAACTTCGTTCGGTCCCTGGTGGACCAGGAGCGGTTCGACAGGGGCACTCTGGGTCGTCCCATCGGTCATCTGTGGCTGAGCGCGTTCCGTCGCGACGGTTCGATGCAGGACTTCGGCCTCGTGTCGTGCCGAGTCGTAACCGACACGGGCGTCGGCTTCATCGTCGATGCGTTCCAGAACCTGGTCGAACTGGAGAACATGCGGTTTCACGGACTCGGAACGTCCAGTGTCGCAGAGGCGGTAGGCAATACGGGTCTGACCACCGAACTCACCACTCAGTACTCGACGGCCAACACGCGTCCGACTGGATCACTCGGCGAGAAGTCGGGTGATCCGAAGACGTACGAGACGACCGCCACCATCACCGTGAGTGCGGGCGTGGCGGCGACCGAACACGGAATCTTCTCGCAGGCTGCCACCGGTGGTGGCGTGATGCTCGATCGGAGTGTCTTCACGGTCGTCAACCTACTGTCTGCCGAATCTCTGGCGGCTACGTACCAGATCACGTTCCCCAGCGGCGGCTGAGCGGATCCGATCGTGACGATTACCATCACGCAGGTTGCGCCTATGGTCAACTCGACCTCAGGCACGCGGACGTCGGCTTCCTTCAGTCCGGCCGTCGGCGACTTCCTGTTCGTATTGGGATTCGGATCCGTCTTCCCCGTGACGGCAACGACTCCAGCGGTCACCGATTCGCTGGGCAGCACCTGGACGCAGCGCGCACTGGCCAACAACTCCAACCCAGGGGGTGCTGGCCAGGGTGGCGCTGTGTCCATGTACACGTTCGTCGCCACGAGCACTACGTCCAGAACGGTAACCGTCACCGTCTCTCCAGGTACCGCCGATGGTGCCGGGGTCGCGGTCTACAAGGCCACCGGGACGGGAACCATCCGGCTGGGAGCCAGCAACAAGGGATCACCGAACGCGGGCACCACATCCTTCAACGGGACACTCACGACGACGGCCTCCAACTCCACCATCGTTGCCGCCGCATCGGAATGGACCGACACTGGCGGGTTCACCCTCTCCTCATCGGATCAGACATCATTCCAGTTCTTCTCGAACACAAGTTTCAACGGTTGCGCAGGAGTTAAGCAGAACGTCGGTGCGGCTGGAGCGAAGACGGTCAACTTCACCGGTTCGTCCGGTACGGGTCAGTGGTACTGGATTCTGTTCGAGTTGTTCGAGAGCGCCATCACCCCTACCGGATCCGTGTCGGCTACGGGGGTAATGACGAAGAACGTCACCAAGATTCCCTTCACTGGATCAGTTACGGCGGCTGGTGTCGTAACCCTGCTGAAGGTCGTCGTTCGGGTGTTCACGGCCTCGGTCACGGCGACTGGCGCGTTCATCAAGCGGGCCCAGAAGGTTCTGACGGGATCCATCACCCCCGTGGGCGGTGGATACAAGATCATACAGAAACTGCCGTTCACCGGCTCCGTTACGCCGACCGGCGCGTTCCGTAAGGCTTACGTCAAGTTGTTCGCGGGATCCGTCACGGCAGTCGGAACGTTCGCCAGTACTTTCCTGGGACGAGTGTTCGGACGTCCGGGAATCACCCGGGTGACCGTCAATCGGGCGGCGAAGGCCATCATTCGTATTCGACGGACGTAGGGAGGCGACAGTGGAAGCGATCTTTCCGGGCCAACGCGTCCTCGTCGAGATCAAGTTCTATCTGAACGGTGTCCCGACCGATCCGACCGTTGCGCGGTGTCTCGTCATAGATCCGACTGGCTCTCTGACCATCCTTACGTATCCTGCCGATATCTTCACGCGTCGCGATCAGGGCTTCTTCGAGGCATCAGTCACACTCAACAGGGCAGGATCCTGGCAGTTCCGTGGCGAGGCAGCGGGGATCGTGGACGCAGTCGACGAAACAACCTTGCTCGTCAACAGCAGCAGTTTCGCGTAGGAGGAACAGTGGTCACCAAGAAGGTCATCCAGCCGGAGGTCGAGAGCGGGGTTCCGGCTGAAGCGGGCACCCTCGAAGCCGTGTGGTACCGCGACGCCACGGCGGAGGCGCACCCGGAGTACGCCGAGCGGCCCGACAGCGAGGCCCTGACGGACGAGCAGAAGGAGCACCTGCGGGAGAACGGCCTGCTGTGAGCATCGAGTCGGCAGTGGAGAGCGGTCGTCGCCTGGTGGCCACGACCCTTCTCGACACGGGCCGAATCGATCGACGCGTCTTGTCCGGAGACGGGGCTGGCGGTCAGACTGAGACGTGGCCCACGGTCGGCACCATGGCGTGCCGATTCGGATCGGTGGTCGACATCATGCCAGGAAGATACGTGGACTCCACATTCGGTCCGGAAACGGCCACCATCCTGTGCGGACTGGATGAAGACGTTCGGGAAGGTGACCATATCGTCAATGTCTCGAACGGCGACATATGGCTTATCATCGGCGACAAGACTCCTGCCAGTAGGCTGGCGGTAGCCAAGCGACTCAACGCCCGGAGGGTCTGATGGTCAGCGACGCAGGTGGAAAGAAGGGTTTCGTCTACGCTGCTCGGCAGGACGTCTACAGGGCGTTGCGCCGGAAGGGCAAGACGAAGAAGGAGGCGGCCGAGATCTCGAACGCCGGAAACACGCACGTCAAGCGCTCCAGTATGGCCAGGAAGGCTGCTGCGACGCGCAGGTCGCGAGGGGGCAAGTAGGAGTTGCCGACCCACATCGTCATCAAGCGTAACGACGTCCTGAAGGTGCGAGATGCCCTTCAGGACGAAGTCGGTCACGCCCTTGACGATTTCGCCAACGATCTGGCTGATGTGTACCGGGATACCGTCTGGAAGCGCCTTGGTTTCATCGCTGGGACCATCAACGTGCGAGAACTGACGGAGTGGTCCGCAGAGGTCGTCGTGGGCTGGTATCTGGGTGCTGGGTTCTACTCCGGCTTCCAGGAGTTCGGAACGGTCCATCAGGCCGCGCGTCCCGTCGTAAGACCTGGAGCACATCAGGCGGAACCTATCTTCGCTCAATTCGTTGAGAACGCCATCAAGAAAGCGTGTGCCGTATGACCGCGTCCATCGAGACGGTTGAACTGGTCGAGCCGTGGCTCTATGGAGTCCTCAATGGAGACTCGACGTTGAACGCGCTCGTCAGCGGTCACATCGAGAACACTATCGGGACCTTGGCCGACTCACTCGCACTTCCCAAGATCGTGTTCCAGTGCATCTCGCCCCGTGACGTCCAGAATGCTCAAGGTCTCACGATCGACACATCGAACCTGTACGACATCACTGCAGTCGGACTGTGTGATTCGTGGACTCCTCTCATCCCGATCGCCTCGCGTGTTCATCAATTGATTCAGGGTATAGCCTACACGTTCCCTGGTGGCGGCTCCCTGACGTGCGTTCGTGACATGGTGATCCAGCGTCCGGAGATCGTCGAGGGGGCAACGTACCGTCATCTCGGCGGTATGTACCGGATCAGGTGCTCGAAGGACTGACATGGCCATCACCCCGAACCACATCGTCATCACCAACCCCGACGGCAGTACCACGACGATCGATATAACGTGGAACGCCGCCCCCGTCGTGGTACCACCGGATCCGCCGGACCCCACGCACGTCACGTTCCCGGACGGGGCCAACACGGTCGTCATCGGAAATTCTGCCTCGTTCGCTCTCACCGCGATCGACCCGTTCAGTAACGAGTTCCCCGGCGGCCGGGGAGTGAACCAACTGATCATCATCACCAAGAGCACGACCGTGGCTCGTAACCAGTGGGGCTGGGAGGTTCCGGTCGGTCTGGACGGAAAGGCGGGGGTCGGTTCCACCAACGTCATCTCGATCCCCCCCGGCGGCTACGTGCTGTCGGGTCACGGCACGGCGGCCGAGTTCCTGAAGGCCGTAAAGGCTGGATCGGTCGTGTCGGTTCTGGCCAAGGTGGCGCCAGATCCCGAGCCAGGCACGATGGTGTACCCGGCCCGCGAGATCGCGCTCTACAAGATGATGTTCAGCACCAACCAGCCGCTTCTCTCGACCACTCCGCCCGAAGTGAACGTGGTCCGCATGGCGTTCGGCATGGGGTCACCGCTGGCACTCATCGGCTATGGGATCGACGGCCGGGCGGAGTTCATCCGACAGGCCAACATCATGCGCGGGAAGGGTATTCCGTTCGTGCTGTCCGTCGGCGGGTCGGCCGGTGTGCTGGATCTGACCAATGCCGATGCGTTCGTGGCGAGTTGCGTTGCGATCAAGAACGATCTGGGCTTCCTCGACGGGCTCGACTGGGACAACGAGAAGGGCCCCAACGTTCCGTCGCAGATCCGTGCGATCGAGAATGCTCTCGTCAAGAAGTTCGGTTCCGGTTTCGCCATCACCTACACTCCGGGCGACATCGACACGTACCTCAAGTGTGCCGTCGCGTGCCACCAGGCTGGCCAACTCACGTCGTACGGGCAGCAGTTCTACGATGCCGAGGTGTCGGTGGATGCAGCCGCCGGGCGGATTCAGCAGGCCATCAACGCGGGCATCCCGATTCAGAAGATCAGTGTCGGGATGATGATTGCCTCGGATGCCAAGCACTGGACGAACGCGCAGTGCAAGGCGAACATGATCGAGTTGCGTCGACGATTCCCCGAACTGCGTCGCGTGTTCCTGTGGGAAGCGTCGAGGGCCGGAACGGCTCAGTGGGCCGCTGACATGAAGGCCATCGTCAATGCCACCTGAGCGGCCTGGAGGATACCCCCTGAGGGGTAACGTGCGGTAGGTATCGCGCCCCATGTTCTCCATCGCCTGTGGGGTGCGCCGCCTCCGCCGTGGCGGCGAGACTTCTTCCTGACGCGTAACAATTCATCAGGAAGGGGCTCGTCGTGGCGGAACGCAGTTCGATTAGCCAGTCAGTACAGATCGGCGTCGAGACCGTGCCCGGCACGTCCGTTGCCGCTACCAAGCGACTCCAGTCCCTCGGCTTCAAGTTGGGCCCGAAGGTCGAGTCTTCGACCGTTCTCCCCATCGGTCAGAAGTACCCTTCCCTGGCGATCGTCGGCAAGGAATGGTCCGAGGCGGATCTGTCCGGCATGCCGGTGTACACCGAGTTGCCGTACATCTTCTCGTCTCTGATGTCGACCGCGACGAGCGTAGTCGAGACCATGGACGCCGCGATTCACACGGGTGCCTTCACGTGGACGTTCGATTCGGCCACCTTCGGCGACGACGCTCCCAAGACGTTCACTCTGGAGCAGGGTTCGTCTGTCCGGGCCCACAAGGTGACCAACGGCATCATCACTGCGTTCAACCTCGACTGGTCTCGTAGTGAAACGAAGATCGGCGGTACCCTGATGGGTAACGCGATCACCGACGGAATCACCATGACCAGTTCTCCGACCGGTCTGGCACAGATCCCGGTCAGGCCTACGCACTGGTCTGTCTTCCTCGACCCCACGGCGGCGGCTCTCGGTACCACGAAGTTGACTCGCGCGCTCAAGGGTACGATCAAGATCTCGGATCGGTTCGGTCCGTTGTGGGTTGTGGACTCGGCGCAGAACTCCTTCGTGAACACGGTCGAGATCGAGCCCAAGGTCGAGTTCTCCGTCATGCAGATGGCGGATGCAGCGGCCATGGCCAACCTCACCAAGATGCGCAACGGTTCGACCCAGTTCCTCCGGCTGGTTGCTACTGGGCCGAACATCTACACCAACGCTGGTGTGGTTCCCAATCACACGTTCACCATCGACATGGCAGGTCAGATCAAGGACATTGAGCCGTTCGAGGACGCGGACGGCGTGTACGCCATCACCTGGGACTTCGCCGCCACCTACGACTCGGTCTGGAACAAGACCTACCAGGTCAAGGTGTGCACGACGACCACCACGCTGTAGGCTCTACCCGAGCGGACCGGACACCTGCTCACTCCTGGGACGAGGCCCCTTCCCACCCTGCGGGAGGGGGCCTCGTCTTGCTGTAGGCTCGATCCCGCGCCGATGGTGATCCGGCTCCACGAGACCCCCTCAGTTGACCTGAGGGGGTCTCGTCCGTTGTGGCACACTTCGCTCATGCGTATCAAGGAAGCCCTCAGCGACATCAAGGATCTGGTCGTCGAGTTCCCCGGCGGAGGTCGCCTGAACATCAAGTACCGGCCTTCGTCCTACACCGTGGCAGACCTGTCCGATATCGACGAGGAAGCCAAGAAGGACCCGTACCGCATCATTACCATGATTCGTGACATGGTCATCTGGTGGGATCTCGAAGACAACAGCGGAGAACCCATCGCGCTCGCGCTCCCCCCGGGGACTGGCAATGTCATCACGAGTGATGGCGAGCAGGTCAGGACGAAGTTCGACAAGAAGGAACTGCTCAAGAAGGATCCGATCGCGCGAGAAGTTCCCATTACGCTCCTGGTCGGCATCATTCGCGCCGTGAACGAGGACCAGAGCGCGGGAAACTGACGTCCCTCGGTCGCTGGCTGGCGACCGGGGGAGAACTTGGCGAGGCTCCTGAATGGTGGGCACTCATTCAGGCCTCCAGATACCTCCGCGTGCCACCATGGGAACTGGCCAAGAAGCCGGTGTGGTGGACCAGGATTGCGCTGGCAGCCATGGACGCGGAAGCCAAGGAGCAGAAGCGTCAGTCGGACAGGAAGGGTGGATAGCGCGCAGTGCCCACGGTCGCTGAACTTTCCGCCAAGATCGAGATCGACAACATGGTCGAGGCCATGGCCGAACTCGACCGGTTCGATGCGAGGCTGAAGGAACTTGGCGCGACTGAAGCGGAAACGAAGGTCAAGGTTGACACCGCTGAAGCGATGGGTGAGGTCGACGACCTCCAGTTGGCGTTGTTCAGCCTGGATAATGATGACATCACGGTTCCGGTGGAAGTGCCCATCGCCAGTGGGCTGGCTGATGTCGAAACGCTTCGTGCTGCCCTGGAATCGTTGACCAATGCCGTCAATACCAAGGTCGATCTAGATACTGGTGCCGCGCAGGCGGAGATCGAGAATCTGCGTGCGCAACTGCTCGCCATCCAGAATGCCAATGTCGCCGTCAATATGGACATCGGTGCGGCGCTCGCGCACATCGCTGAACTGGAACTTGCGCTCAAGGCCATCCCGGACGAAAAGGTCGAGATCAAGGTCGATCCCGACGGTCAGGCCGTTCGATGGATCGATCGGCTTCGTTCCTCATCGTCCAGGGCCAGCAACCAGGTCAACGCGCTGGCCATGTTCATTCTGGCGCTCGGTCCGGCTCTCATCACGATCGGCGCGGTGGGAGCCGCCGGTGTTGGAGCGCTGGCAGTGGGGTTCGCTGCGGCTGCTACTGGCGCTGGCCTGTTCGCTGGCGTGGCCGTCTCGAACTTCGGCGGAATCTCTGATGCCCTCACGAAGATGCAGTCTGCCCAGAAGGCTTACAACCTTGCGGTCACGGACAAGCAGAGGGATGCGGCCCTAGCCCAGATCAAGGCCGCCTACGACAATCTGAGCCCGGCCGAACAGAAAGTGGTCGATGGCGTCCATGCGCTGTCGGGCGCGTGGAGTACGTTCGCAACCCAGTTCAAGCCGGGCATGTTCGCCATGGCGGCACAAGGGTTGCAGTTCATGGCGCAGCAGATTCCGCTGCTGACTCCGCTCATGAATGGCATGATGACGTCGGCACAGACCCTGGAGGCTCGGTTCATCGCGGCTTTCAATGGTCCGTTCTGGCGTTCGTTCATGGCAACCATGGCGCAGATCGCCGGTCCCGTGATGACCGCGATGGTGACGGCGTTCGGAAACATCATCAAGGGCCTGGCCGGGATGCTCCAAGCTTTCGCTCCCTTCGCTGTCGGATTTGCGACTGGGTTCCAGGACCTCACGGCCAAGTTCGCTGCGTGGGGCATCCAGATGGGGCAGAGTGAAGGATTCAAGTCCTTTATCAAGTACGTGCAGGAACAGATGCCAGCCGTACTGGGATTCATCGGTGCGCTGTGGAAGGCTCTGGTTGCCATTGCGCAGGCTGCGGCCCCCATCGGAGCGGCTCTTCTTCCGATATTGACCGGCTTGGCGGATTTCATCTCCCATCTGAATACCTTGAACCCCAATCTGCTGTCGTTCTTCCTGGTTCTGCTCGGAGTTGGATCGGTTCTGGTCAATCTGATTGGTCCGGTCCTTAACATTGTCAAGATGTTTGCGTTGCTGACCGGCGCGGAGACGGCGGCTGGTGCAGCGGCTGAAGGAGCAAGTCTCGCGCTCGGATGGTGGATTCTCATCATCGTGGCGGTTGTCGCTGCGATCGTGTACTGCTGGACCCACTTCGAGGGGTTCCGCAACGTCGTCAAGCAGGTGTGGTCAGACATCGTGTCGGCTGCGCAGGCCGCCTGGCCGATGCTGGTCGCCGCGTTTCACAACGTGGTGGCATGGCTCCAGTCAACGTTCGGTCCGGCCGTGAGTGCTGTCGTGCAGTTCGTGGTCCAGGAGTTCAACAAGTTCCGGGACTGGTGGAACCAGAACAGCCCGATGATTATCCAGGCGATGCAGAACATTTGGACGGTGATCAAGGTCGCATTCAGTGCGATCGTGGCCGTCATCGGCGTTGCGCTCGGCGTCATCGTTGCAGTCTGGAATGCCGTGTGGCCGGGTCTCTCGTCGATCCTGGGGGCCGTCTGGAACACCATCAAGGGTGTTATCTCCGGGGCGATGGAGATCATTCGCGGGATCATCACTGTGATCTGCGGGGTCATCACCGGAGACTGGTCGGCGGTCTGGTCCGGGCTCGGCAGTATCCTTTCCGGTGCATGGGGAGTTATCTGGGCCATCATCAGTGGAGCGTGGGGTGTCATCGCTGGTCTGTTCCAGATGCTGTGGGGTCTGATATCTCCGATCTGGAATGCCATCTGGGGTGCACTTTCGAGCGTTGTCTCCACGGCGTGGGGGGCGGTCACCGGAGCCATATCGGCCGCGTGGAACCAGGTCGTCGCGATGTTCAACGCGTTCAACGGAGTACTTCTAGCGATCTGGAATGTGATTTGGGCCGTCATCGGCCCTCCGGTTGAGGCCGCGTTCGCCATCGTGTCCGCCATCATCAATGGCGCTCTCACCGTCATTGGTGCCGTCTTCAGCGCGATCTGGACCGTTGTGTCCACGATCTGGAACGCCCTGTGGTCGGCCATCGAGCCTCCCGTCAGCGCGGCGTTGAACGTTGTTCAGACAGTCGTCAGCGCCGTGCTGACGTTCCTGTCGAACTTGTTCACGAGCATCTGGAACGCCATCACTGCGGTTACGAGTGCTACCTGGAACGCTATCTCCAGCGCTATCTCCAGCGTTATCTCCACCATCAGTTCCGTCATCTCCACGACGCTTTCAGTGATCTCTTCTCTCTGGAGCAACACCTGGAGCACGATCTCCGGAGTTGCCTCCAGCATCTGGGAGGCCATCAAGGGATTCGTGACGCGTGGCGTCAGTAGCGTGAAGCAGTTCATCAGCGACGGAGTCACCAACTTCCTGAACCTATGGAAGAATGGGTGGGACAACATCGGCAAGGCTGCCAGCGAAGGCATCACCAATGTCATGAAGTTTATCAGTGAACTTCCTGGCAAGATTCTCACCGTCATCTCGGACCTGGCCGGGAAGATGTACAATGCGGGTGCCAATCTGCTCAGCAAGTTGGGCGACGGTATCCGAAACGGCATCTCCAATGCCGTGAATGCCATGAAGGATGCGGTCGGCCAACTCACGTCGTTCCTGCCGGGTTCTCCTGCGAAGCAGGGGCCGTTGTCCGGTCGTGGCTACACGTACATCCGGGGACAGTCCCTGATCCGGGACTTCGCGAAGGGCATCGACATCGCCCAGCCGCTCGTGGCGGCTGCCATCGCCGACGTCGCCATGACGACGACCGGCGTGAGCCAGCCCTTGCCCTACGCATCGAGCAGCACGAACTCCAGCATCAACATTGTCGTGGCGGCTGGAGCGGTACCCGTTACAGTGGCCCCCGGGGCATCGGGTGACGATGCGAAGGCGGCGCTCGGATCGGCCGGTGACGATCTGGCCGACCAGATTCTCGTTGCCCTGAAGAGGAGGTAAGCCGTGGCCACGACCATCACCACAGCCAGCCACGGTGATTCCCTGTCCGGATCTCCTGAGAAGCGGATCGATGTCGCACCTGACGGAACGCTCTGGGCCGCCATTGTGGACTCAGGACGCATTCGGTTCTTCTCGTCCTCGAACGGTGGGGCCACGTGGTCCACGTCATCGGGCAGCGACCTATCGCTGGGTCATCATCAGGACACCGCCGTTCCTTCGTTCTTCATCGACGCGGACGGCTATGCACACATCTCGTTCGTGCGCTGGCAGGCCGATCCTCAGGTGGTCATCTACGCTCGCGGCATTCCTCGTACTGGCGGTGGCTGGTCCTGGTCGCAGATCACCATCAGCCCTGCGTCCGGTCGCACGGGCGTTGACTCCGATCTGGTGGTGTTCCGTTCCGGCACAGGCTGGGTGGCATGGGTTTCGTATGACATGTCCGCCACTGGAGGCGCCAAGGTCGCGCAGGTCACCATCTCCCCGACCGGAAGCCTTTCGGTCACCGCGACACAGCATGGGCCGAGCCTCGCTGGTGCTTCATTTCAGTACGGGTCCATAGAGTTCGCGCACACGGGCGACGGCAAGACGCCAACCGCCACTCCGCACCTGTTCTACGTGGTCGCCTCGGCGGTAGGCGCGGCCCCGCTCTACGCCCACAAGTCCACCTACTCTGGCGGCGTGTGGACCTGGCAGACTCCCGTGAACATCACGTCGTCCGTCGAGATCCGAAACACCACGATGGTGTGCGATTTCGACGGAGCGTTCCTGATGGTGGCGTGGGCCGCCACCAGTTCCAGCGTCATCAACGTGTCCGAATGGGACGTATCGGGAACCACCGTCACGGCTCGCAATCCACCGACCGTCCCGGGTGGTACCGGCACCATTCTCGGTATCTCGATGGCGATCGACCCGGCTACCGACGACGTTCACCTGGTGGCGTACGGGGCCACCATCGGCAACATCATCTACTCGAAGTTCACCAGGGCCAGCACGACATGGTCGGCCTGGGCCACGTCGGTGACCCGTTCGGCCTTCGGCGACGATGGTGACGTTCAGGTGGTGCGTCACCCGCAGCGCGACAGCATCGACATGCTCTACTCGAACGGCAACGGTCCCTACACCATCTTCGGGTCTCAGGTCGTTCCCCTGACGCGCTCGCCGAACGCGCCGACGCTCGTGTCCCCGGCTAACGGGGCGACAGCAGATCTCGCTTCCGGTGCAACGTTCTCGTGGCAGTACACCGCCGTTTCTCCTGGAGACACGCAGCAGGCGTGGGCCCTGCGCAGGGTGTACGGGGCTGGCCCTACCACCGAGTACTGGAACGCTTCGTCCCTCGCGTGGGGCGGATCGATCACCTGGAACACAACCGACCTCAACAACCCCTACAAGGCTCCTTTCCCGGCCGGGAAGTGGACGACCGGCACTACCTACACCTGGTCGGTGATGACTCGCTCAGCGACGGGCGCCGGTTCCGGCTGGGCCACCGACAGGACTGTGACCGCAAGCGTGGCACCGTCGGTCGCGGTCACCGCGCCGTCAGGACTTGCCTATGGCGAATCGACTCCTCTGGTGACGTGGACCTACACCTCCGTGAACGCCCAACGTGACTTCCAGGTGAGAATCGTCCCCACGTTCGGCGTCACCATTGACCCCAACGACCCAGGACCGGCCACCTGGGATTCGGGCGTGATCGGCTCCGCCGTGGCGCGTGCCATCCGGGTCGTGACGGCCCTGACGAATCAGGTTTCGTACCGCGCATACGTGCGCTGTACTGACGTGAACGCGGTTCAGTCGGCGTGGATGTACTCGGACTTCACGGTATCCATCGTGCCCCCGTCCGGTCCGTTGGCAGAAGTGCTGGATCAGATCGATTACGACAGCCAGGTTCCTCGGGTTCGGCTCGATCTCACGGCGCGCTCCAACTTCCTGGACGGATTGCAGTGGAACGGCCAGGCGAACTGGGTTGTGGATGCCAACTGTACGTTGGCTGTCCAGGCAGACAACTCGGCGTCACAGTTGCTCGCGTCGCTGAAGATGACGTCTTCCGCGAGTGGTGCGCTCAGTGCTCGCACTGCCGTTGGCCTTCCTCCCACGGCTCCTTTCGGCAAGCCCCAGCCTACGGGGCCGCTCTCGTTCCCCGTCACAGCAGGTAATGCCTACACGGCGGTTGCGTCCTTCAAGGCCGCAGCGGCCATTCGTGCGTGCCGGGTGAAGATCCGGTGGTACGACCATGACGATGGCACCGGAGCCCTTATTTCCGAGAGCGTCGGTGACCAGATCACTGCCTCTACGTCGGCCTACGTCCAGGGTTTCGTCACGGACCTGGCGCCACCGAATGCGGTACTAGGTCGCATGGTGGTGGAGGTTCTCGGCACATCCGGTGCGGGCGAGATCTTCTACGTGAGCCGCATGTCGTTTCATCCTGGTCGTGACCAGAACTGGCAGATCGGTGGATACGCCGCCACGCAGACTCTCCGGGTCGAGCGGAGCGATGATGGTGGTGTGACGTGGTCCACCATCATTCCTCGCGTCAAGCCGGATCTGTATCAACATGTGGTGGCCTTCGATCGGCTGATGCCGTACGGAACTGATGTCCAGTACCGCTGCTACACCGACGTCGACCCGGGAACGGGTACGATCCTCACGTCCGACGTGAGTCCCACTTCGACCATCAACATCGAGGGTACGTTCTGGGCTATCCGCGATCCCGATGACGACGAAGCCGAGATGAACGCCTACGTGACCGGCTACAGCAGAACCGATGCTGAATCGTCCGCAGTGAGTCGTCCGGCCGGACGTTCGTTCCCCGTCGTGGACACCGAGGGTCTCCAGGCAGGAACGGGACAGATCACCATCTACGTTCCACCAGGTCAGATCAACAGTGCCGTTTCGGTGTTGGCCCGCACCACACCGATGGTGGTGCAGACGCCCAACGGGCAGATATTCTACGCCCGCTTCCCGCAGCGTTCTTATGACGTTGCCGACCTGCGGGCACGAGTCATCACGGTCGATTACCTCGAAGTCGAGGCGATTACCTGATGTGGTTGACATCCCCCGCCTACAGCACGGTCCTCAACTCCGGCGCACGCCGATGGTCCACCAAGGTCGAGGTACTCTACAGCGATGCCGTCGTGACGACTCTGACGGTTGTTACGGACGGATCGGTGAGTATCGACGAGGTCGCGGTACGTCGCTCGCTGGATCTCACCATGGTCGATCCGGACGGCACGCTGACTCCTGCCGATGCGCGAGACCTGTTGGCTCCCAAGGGAACTGAGATCCGGGTCTACAAGGGACTCGACACGTCTCCGGGAACCACGGAATGGGTTCCGCTCGGCGTGTTCGGCGTGGTGCAGCCGGTCGTGTCCGCACATCAGCCGGGTACCGTCATCAAGGTCAAGGCATTCGATCGGGTCGATGCGGTCCGCTCGCGCCGGTTCGAATCTCCCTGGAAGATTGCCTCAGGTACTCCTACCTACCAGGCCATCACTGATATCGTCACGTCCCGACTGAATGTTCCCGTTCGCGTCACGACGACCGGGAGCACCACGCCGGAAGTTGTCTACGACGAATTGAGTGATCCGTGGGACGCAGTGCGCGCCATCGCTTCAGCGGACAGCCTCATCGCCTTCTTCGACCCGCTCGGCACGCTCGTGGTCGCGCCGGACGCGGAGACGGAGACGGGGATGGAGTACTCGCCGGGGGATTCTTCATTACTCCTCAGGAGCGAGAGGTCGCTGAACAGCGACAAGACCTACAGCGGAGTGATCGTCAAGGGCGAACATCCCGACGTGGATCCGATCCGATCGGTTCTGTGGGATACCGATCCCAGATCGCCGACCTACTACTTGGGTCCCTTCGGAAAGCGACCGTACGGCTTCTCTTCTCCGCTGATCACCACGCAGAGCATGGCCGACACGGCAGCCGCCACGATCCTTCCACGCGTCACGAAGATGCGCCAGGAAGTGACACTCGACACGATCGGACATCCCGGTCACGAGATTGGTGACGTCGTTCTCATCACGGATGCCAAGTCTCGCACGTCTGGTCGCTATACCATCTACGGCGGCAAGGTTCCGCTGCGCATCGGTCCGATCCAGTGGAAGTTGAGGGAATCACTGACATGACCGACTCGGTTCCTGAACTGGCTGCGGAGATCTCGCCGGACGACGCACCTCCCGCGATGTCAATGCGCGTGGGCGTGGTGACGGCAGTCGAAGTGGGTGGATCCCGTCGGTTGCAGGTCGACATAGCGAGCGACACGTGGTTGAACCGACTGCAAGACACGCAGATCCAGTTGGGTGATCGGGTCAGCATCCTTCAGCAGGGACCCGTGATGCTAATCATCGGTCGCCTCGAAGGGAACGACGCTTTCACACCGGTTGGATCCGTTCTGCCATACGCGGGTTCGAGTGCGCCCATGAACTGGCTTCTGTGCGACGGGTCAGCCGTCTCTCGCACCATCTACGCGGATCTGTTCGTGGTGTGCGGAACAGCGTACGGAGTGGGCAACGGCACCACCACCTTCAACATCCCGAACATGTCCAACCGATTGCCGATGGGCGCCGGTGGAACGTACACGCGCGCGAGCACGGGGACCGGCTCGGTCACGCTCGCGACTGGAAACATGCCCAGCCACAACCACACGCTGTCTAGCTCGTCTGACAGCGCGGGTTCGCACGGTCACAGTCTTTCCGGTTCGGTCGGTTCGGGTGGCGGCCACAGTCACTCATACACCAATGCCAGCAGCACTCGGGGCGACATGCTCGCGTCAGGTGGATCGACCTGCAACAACGGATCGTTCGGATCCTCGACCAGCAGCGACGGAGACCACAGCCACAGCATGTCCGGCTCGGCCGACTCGGGCGGTGGCCACACGCACAGCCTGTCGGGCTCGACCGGCTCGAACGGCTCCGGAACCGCGTTCACCACCACCGGCCCCTACGTGGCATTGCAGTACATCATCCGTGCGACCTGACGAAACTGGGCCCTGATCTCGGGTGTTGCGTCATGCTTGCCTGGTGAACCCAGAGCCGACCGTGAGCGCCAGTTGGTTGCTCCGATTGGCACGCTACGGCCTGGGAACATGGCTGACCATCTACGGTGCGATTGCCCTGGTTTCCCCGAACGATAGGATTGCCTCCGCCAATCTGGACTATATCGCAGCGTTTCTTTCCACGGAGCCGCATTATCTTCTTGCGTGGATGTTCCTCATCCCTGGAGTGCTCGTGCTCGTACCCAGAACCCGTACGATCGGCCTCATCGTCGCGACAGCATGCCTGAGCATCTTCGTGATAGCACTCATTGCTTCTACCATCGGTGGGACCGGAACCTTCACGGCTCCCGTCACTTTCGCTTTCGCCCTCGCGGTCTCCGCAACGCTGCTGGGATTACGGGATGTCCCATGAACGGATCTCTGACGGGTCTCGCGCAGATCGTCGGAGGACTCCTGGGGGGCGGGGTCATGGTGGCGATCATCAACGCGTGGACCAACCGACGCAAGGTGAGCGCCGACGCGGAGAGCACGACGATCGCCACCGCGAACATCCTGATGGCGGGCATGCGGACCGACATCGCCGACCTCCGGCAGAGGGTTCAGAAGCAGGACCAGGTCATCACGGCGTATGGTCGACGGGTCGACTACCTGACCGGCCTGCTGCTGCGCAGCGGAGTCCACGTCGAGGATTGGAACGCCCCCCTATGAGCCAGCAGCCGATCGAGCCACCGGTGGACGTGGTCAACCTCCCGCCGGACCTGTTCGCGGACGTGCCGCCCGAGGTACCCCGGGGCTACTCGGGCGAACCGTCGGACGCGGGGTGCGCGGTGGGCCCAGCGTGAGCCTCATCCTGGAGTCTCGGGCAACCACCGGACTACGTGCCCCGAGGCACGTCGGCACCAACGTGTGGCCGCAGCGGGGCGGCATGGCCGTCCACTGGGCAGGCGATCACCAGGGTATCGAGCCGCACACCGCTCATTCCGTCTGCCGCGCACGGCTGCGTTCCTGGCAGGCGTTCCACATGGACGACAAGGGCTGGTCCGACCTGGCCTACAACTGGGTCATCTGCCAGCATGCGATTGTCATGGTGGGACGAGGATGGGGAGTCCGTTCGGCCGCGAACGGAACCAACGACGGCAATGACCGTTACCTCGCGACCTGCTGGATGGGTGGCGACAGCGACGGGTCCCCGACCGGCGACGTCATGACCGCATTCGAGAAACTGATCCAGGAGTTCCGCCGACGTGGCGGCGGTCTGGACGTGGAACCGCACCGGCATTTCTTCAACACCGACTGCCCCGGTACGATCCTGGCGGGAATGACTGTTCTCTGGAAGACCGCGAAGCCCCTTCCCGGCGCGATCGGTTCGTCGGCTCCCGCCTTCCCGCTCCCGCGCGGCTACTACTTCGGCCCGCGCTCCGGCCCGGCCACGTCCGTGTCCGGCTTCTACAGCCACCGCGCCGACCTGGCCATCTGGCAGGCCAAGCGAGGCCTGCTCGGAGACGGCCTGTACGGCTCGCTCACGGCGGCTTCCGCGCGCCGGGTCCAGACATCCCACCACCTTTCCGTTGACGGCCTCATCGGGCCCCAGACGTGGCTGGCGGCCTGGCAGTGACCGATCGCCTGCCCCGGATGCCGGTGACCCCATGCACCCGGCCGCACGCTCCAATGCGCGACCCGGCCTTCGTCAAGGACCGCAACGGCATGGTCACGATCGACCTGGGCGAAGGCGCGTACGACTGCGCGAGGGACTACGTACTCGTGACCATGGAACTCCTGATGGGGATGATCGACGAGCACAACCACCTCCGGAAGGCGCTCGCCACGGCGGAGGCGGCCACCCGAGCGGTCCCGGCTCCGGACCACGAGACTTGGAATGATCTTCCCACGTTCCAACTTTGATCAAGGGGGCAGGTAGGGCAGGTCGTTCCATACTTTCCCCTGTACGCGCGATCCAGAGTAGGGAGGGGCAGCCCCACCTGCCCCACCGTGCTGGAGCATTCGAGTGATGAACGAGTAGTTGACGACTGGTGGACTCGTCGACTACCGTCACAGGATGACGGAACTGCTCGGACTGAACCGTTCGAGGAGCACAATCGGTTCCATGGCTAACCAATGGATCCGCGACCTGGTCGAGCGCATTCTGCGCAATCTGATCCAGGCACTCATCCCGCTCCTGACCGTGCTGGCCGTCAGCGGCGCGAAGACTGGATGGCGCGATCTTGCGCTGTCGGCGCTGTACGTGTTCGCGTGGACCATCGTCAAGGCGCTGGCCCTCGCACCGTTCGAGGACAACATCACCGGATGGCTGGCGAGCGCCCTGCGTATCGCCTCCGCCGTGGCGGCGTCCCTGATCGCGAATGTGCCCGAGCAGTTCTGGGGGTACAACCACTGGGATCGTGTGGCCTACGCCGCTGTCGGCGCGGCTCTCACCTCCTTGCTGATGCTGTACGGAACCCCACCGACGCAAGGAGCAACTAGTGACAACAGTAGCATTCACGGGGTCTAGGGACGTTCCACCGGCATGTATTGATGCGATCGAAGAATTTATCGACAGGATCAGCGCAGATCTGTTCGTCACCGGAGCATGTGTGGGTGTCGACCAGATGATTGCCACGCTGATCTCGGCTCGGCGTCCGATGGCCAAGCAGCGGATCGTCGTGCCTCGGGATCGATCGCGAGTCGACCGGTACTGGCTCTCGGCCATCGCCACGAACAGGAACGTCGAAGTCGTGTCGATGGATCGCGGATCAACGTACCGAGATCGCAACCTGGTACTGCTGGGAGAGTTGGTTCTCGGACTACCCACGACGGTTAATCCGATCAAGCCGGATCTCCTGGTCGGCCTCCCGATGTTCGCGGAGGACGACAGTAGATCACTGCGGAGCGGTACGTGGCAGACGATCAGGCTGGCCCAGGAGCCGACCCGGAACATCCCGACCCAGGTGTACGTGCTGGCCGACTTGGCCCTCATCCGCTGAATGGTGCATGATGAGCAAGCCACCGACGGGGGACGTGACACGCCGCACACGTGACGTATCGCTACTCTCCCCGATCAAGCGATGCAACCCCAGGTTGAGTGCCCACTACTCCCGAGGTTCGTCCCCCGTCGGTGCGCTTCACGTCGGACGTGTCGTACATCTTCCTCGAAAGTAGCGCACCGGGGTCATGGGGAATGGCCACGGCCCAGCGCTGTGAGTTCCGCACAGCATGACGTCCGAGAACCACACAAGTGGTGGCAGGATTTCGAATGGCGTTAATTCCGGATACCATACCGCCCAGCAGTATCGGGCCCGATCACGGCATTCGTAGACGTTGCACTTCACGAGGTCTGTGCCAGGTAGTCTGGGGTGTGCACATGTTCGGTGTAGCCGCCCGCATTTCCTTCCGGAGTGTGCACGGCAGCGTGGAGCGCCCGCAGTTCCTCCAGGGGCCGACCGGCAACGGTGCCACCGAAAATGCTGTGCCAGATCAGAAGGTGTGACGCCATGGCGCCCGGGTGCGCGTAGTCGACCGGGCACAACCATTGGTTCTGCCCGTTCTTGCGCTCGCGCGTCCCCAGTTCCTCGCCGCCCAACATCACCTTGGTAAGAGCCCGCGCCATGCTGAGCGCGTGCTGAGCCTTCGCGACTCGGACCACCGGCTTGTCGTCCGGCGGGCTCTGGGTGACCGTCTTTCCCGTGATTACGTTCATCACGGTGGCACTTCCGTCCGTCCCGCGCGCGGTCACGGACCAGAGCGAGTTGTTCGAGCCTTCGACAACATCACCCGCACTGATGTTGCCCCAGATGGTCTGTTCACTCGTGACGGTCGCTTCAGCCATCAGACTTCTCGATTCCGCTCGAAGGGACGGGACGCGCAACGTGCTTCTCGTCTGGATGCACGTTGCGCGTCCCTGCTGGAGGACGTCAGCCCGCGATGACCCAGGTGGCCGCGCCGCCGGTGCTGGTGGTCTGCAGCGACAGCACTGCGTGCAGGCCACCGACCGGATTGTCATTCATCCACGCGAACGACGTGGAGTTGGCCAGTGAGACGCTGTGCTTGCAGCCGGACCACGACAGGTTCAACTGCTGGACCACCACGTTCGAGGTGTTCAGTTCCTGGAGCACGCCCGCCTGGAAGCAACTTCCGTCGGTCACGTACGCCGAGTACCCACTCACCCGGCCCTTGAGTCCGCCCGAGTGCGTGACCTCGTACTGCACCTGCGCCCCGATGCCGCCCGGGAACTGGGTGCTGGTGTACCAGTGGCCGTCCTGAGTGATGCTCGGCGCCGCAGCCGCCGTGCCGATACCGATGCCGCCCACCCCGACCAGTACCGCCAGCATCAGAAGGAGGGCGGAGAACTTGCGCTTCATGACTTCCCTTTCGATAGGCAACCGTGAGCATCTGTCATCTCACGGCTTAATGCTTCTAGTTCTCCTTGATCCCGAGCCACTTGCGCCACTCCGGATCGTTCTTGACTGCGTTGCGTCGCTCTTCGTCAGTCATCAACAGGAACTGCTTGAATCGATCGATCTGCGTCTGATCGTGTGGATTGATTGGCCGTCCGTCGAGATTACACTTGGCGGACTTCACCAATCGCTCTCCGCATTCGAGAAGGTGAAGACGGTCCCGGATGTGATGTGACTGGCCCCCCGGATTCCGAACTGGAGCGCGCCGAGTCTCTCGATCTTACCCCCGGGCAGTTCGACGTTGTCCCAGTTGGCCATCATGGCGGCCTCCATGTCGAAGCCCACCACCTTGGTGGTACTCACGTGTGGACCGACGCGTACCACGATGTTCACCATCGTAATGCCCTGGACGATCTGGAAACCGTCCCCACGGATGTACGATCTCGGTCCGCCGCGTTGGGAAACCTCACTGACGCGTGCGATCTCGTCGCTCATGTCCACCTGTCCCTCGGCCCGCTGCTGTCGTAGGGCTGCGGGTCAGGTTCCGCGAGACCGTCGCAGCAATCCTCGTCGTTGTGGTGGGCCCTGCCCTTCCACATCACGATTTCGTCACCGGCCTCGATCTCTCCCCCGCATCCTTCGCACGGTCCGTTGTACTGTGCGAGAAATGGATCACTGGGTCGCTGTCGCGCCATGAAGTCCCTCGTTCCGATGTTCGAAGCAGAATCTGTGGATTGGTCGGTCCACCATGGGAACCGCGTTCTGGATCCACACTTCCCGGGTGCATCCCGCGTGTTCGCACACGTTCTCCACCCTGCGGGCGCACGGGACGCACCTCGTCAGGATGTCGTCCGGCAGGTCGAAATCGCAGCCACCAGGACACTTCATGATTGCTCCTGCCTCGATGTCCAGTTGACTAAGAGTAGTTGACGACCTCACTAGTCGTCAACTACTCTGGGCGGGACCAGCCCCCGCGCTGCCCACCGAGAGTCACCGAGGATCTACATGGCCGTCGAGCAGAAGTACACCGTGCAGTTCGCCTTCGTGGGCACCGCGACGCAGAAGGCTCACATGACCCGCGAGGCCGCCAGGCGGCGCTCTTCCATGGCGGAGGTGCTCCGCCGCGCGATCGACGAGAGGTTCGGCCTGGTGGACGGGGAGGAGCCAGCCGTAGATCACGAAGAGCCGCAGGTCAAGGGCTAGGTTCCCGTGCCTCCGGCGGGGGGCGCAGCGTAACCTTCGAGTCCCCTTACCTGGCTCAAAAGGTGCTGCCCCGCACCTGCTGCGAACAGGCCGGGGCAGCGTGAGGAGCGGTCACCATGCATCACATTACAACGCGTTGTGCACCCCGGACAAGCAACCCACAACATGTAGTGCGCGGATGAGCGCGCTCTCCATCCCCCAGATCCCTGACGACGCGGATCTGCTCCGGGCGGCCCTGCTGTACGCCCAAGGTGGCGCGTACGTGGGCCCCATCAAGATGGGCGACCCGGGACCGAACGGCAAGCGGGTCGACGCCAAGAACCCCGGCAGCGTACTCGGGAAGCAGTGGCAGACGCGCACCTCGAACGACTCCGAGGTGATCGTCGACTGGCTGGCCGGTTCCTACCAGGCCAGCGTCAACGGCATCTTCCTGCACGCGGGACGGTCCGGTGCGGTCATCTTCGACGTGGACCACCCCGAACTGGTTCCCGAGGTGCTCGCGCGCGCTCTCTGGAAGAACTGGAACGACCCGGTCGAGGACCGCGAGGCTCGCGTGCCGTACCAGTCGACCCGGCCGGACGAGCCGGGCCGGGGCCACTACCTGATGCTCCAGCCAACGGATCGGGTGCTCGGCAACGGCCACGGCAGCCTCGGATCCGGTTGGGGCGAAGTGCGCGGCAATAACGGCATCATCGTCGTGGAACCGACGCAGCACGAGAGCGCTGGCGGTCTGTACCGCTGGGAAACGTGGGGCGAGGTGCTGCCCCTCACTTCGGAACTGGATGCCGCGCTCCCGTCGGTGGACGCCTCGAAGGAAGAGGTCGGCCCCGCGAGTGACGAGCGGATCACCGCGTTCTGGGATAAGTGCACCGGAAGCGACAACGAGAATCTCAGCAAGGGCCCGCTGCGTCAGTTCATCAAGGAAGTGGATGAGGACGGCGCGTCCCGTCACGACACCGCCGTGAAGATCTCGTGTCAGTTGATGCGTGAAGCGCTGATGGGCTTCTACAACGGGCGGGAGGCGGCCAACGAACTGTACGTGTTGTTCTCGCATCGATTGAAGGGAACGCCCGGCCGGTTTCCCCAGGCGGAGTTCAAGAGCATCATCGCGTGGGCCGTGGCTCAGGCTGAGACAATCGACGTGGCCGCACGACGTAAGGAAATGGAAGAGCGACTCGCAGCCCGGGACGAGCGGATACGTTCGGAGCGTTCGCCGAAGAAGGCTGTGGCCCCTCGATCAGACGGACTCGATCCGGATCCTCTCGGACTTCTGAAGCCGGATCAGGACAAGTACTTCCAGGACAAGAGCGCGGGCATCGACGTCCAGATGCTCGCAGAAGATGTGATGGACATCGGTCCCATCGCGCTCGGACGAGACGGTCACTTCTGGGAGTACCAGGATGGTGTGTGGCGTCCCGCACGCAAGGTCGTGAAAAATAGATGCGTCGCGCTGCTGGGTCCGCGTTACCGGCAGGCCCACGCGGCCAACTGCGAAGACGTAGTGGGATCTCGTGCGTACCAGATCGAATGCGATCCGGTACCCGACTACTTCAACTGTCGCAACGGTATGTACAACTGGCGCACCGGAAGGCTCGAACCGCACGACCCCGGCTACTTCTCCACCGTGCAGTTCCCGTGGGACTGGTCGGACGAGGACGAATGTCCGAACTTCGACAAGTTCATCACGGACGCGCTCACTCCCGACTACGCCGAACTGTGCTGGCAGATGATCGGGTACCTACTCTACTCGGGCAATCCACGACAGCGCGCGTTCCTTCTGACCGGCGAAGGTGGCGAAGGGAAGGGCACGCTGCTACGCGTTCTGGTCGCAATGCTGGGAGCGTCGAACGTCTCGACTGAATCCCTGACGTCGCTGAACATCTCGAAGTTCTCCGCCATCAATCTGTTCGGCAAGATTGCGAACGTTGCAGGTGACATCGAATCAACATTCCAGACCGAGACGAACATGTTCAAGGCCCTGACTGGTGAAGACATGATCGGTGCGGAGCACAAGTACGGAACCCGCTTCAACTTCTGCTCGTGGGCGGTCCCTGTCTTCTCGGCCAACAAGATCCCCGGTTCGGCCGACGTGACCAAGGGGTACCTGCGTCGCTGGATGATGATCAAGTTCATGCGGCCCGTCGAAGACAAGAACGTCATCATCGGCTACTCGGACATGCTGTCCCAGGAGATTCCCGGCATCGCACGCAAGGCCGTCCGGTACCTGCGCACGGTGATGGATGTTGGCTTCAAGAAGGACGGCGAGATCGCCAAGGGACTCGAAGAGTTCGCAATGAACGTCGACCAGGTGCGATTGTGGATCGACGAGTGCTGTGAGCCGGTCACTGTGACTCTGGTGGGTCAACCGCATCGCGTGCCGCGATCGGACCTCTACAAGTCATACCGCGCGTGGGCCACGGAGAACGGAAATGGAATCCTCAAGGCTCACGAGTTCTTCGTACGACTGGAGTCGGCGGGCTTCCGTGCCACCAAGATCTCAGGCATCCGCTACCACGAGGGCCTCAGGGTCGCGGTACTTGGCATGGTCGGCACCAACTACGACAAGAGCATGCCAGGCCAGGACGAGACACCAGTTGACAAGTGGTCCACTACTGGGTAGGATGCTCACATGACGAATCCCGAAGAGGTTCAACGGACTGCGAAGCGGTTCACGGTGTCGCTGCCATCAACCAACGGGGCCATGACGCTCACGTTCGGACCGGATGGCATCACCGTTCGGCTCCCGTGCGATGCGGTCCTGATGTCCTACTCCGACTGGCACTTCATCGCGAAGGTGTACGGGAAGCGGGATCCGTCATGAGTACCAAGTCGCGTGTGTTCACGGCCCCCAACGGCTGCAAGGTCAGGACGGCTGCCAACAAGACGTACATCGTCGTGATGAGCGGCTTCGACCAGACGGTCGGCAACTTCGCGTGCGTCGTGCTGCGTACTGACAGCCTGGAGACGGCCCTTATCTACATCCGCCGGGCGAGCGACCTGACCCGCAACAGGTACACCCTGTTCCGCAAGGCGGACGGAAAGCGTGCGGTCGGCGTGCACTCCCTCATCAGGCCGGGCAAGAGCACGACCAGCGAACTGACCTGGGAGGACCCATCATGAGCAGATGCGTCACGAGGGTAGTCGACTTCGTCGGAGGCGCGGGCTACCAGGCCACGTGCTCGAACCACCCCAAGTGGATCGCACCCAGCCGCGAACTCGCATCAACGGCGATCGAGGACTGCAAGCACCACAAGGCTCTGAATCTCGCGAGCGACGTGTGTATCACGCTCAACTGTGGTCGCGAGGCGCGCATGAGCATCGATACCAAGCGTCCTAGTCGGATGCGCATCTTCTCGGTCGTCGACTTCGACAACCGCCCGGCGCCCAAGACTGCTGATCGATACTGCCGGAAACACGGCGCGCTGGTCATCGTCGGCATGATCGAGACCCTGGTCGACATGGACGAGGAGGAGACGGATGGAACTGGATCCGGAGAGCATAGGGGACCTGACTCCGACGGAACCGGCCAAGGAGATCACCTGGCGGAAAGGGAAACCGTCGATCTCGGAGAAACGTCGAGCGAACTGGCCCAGGACGGTGCGACCCAGGGTGGGTAGGCCGTACACCCGCTGCCCCATCTGCCAGGCGCAGATATACCCAACGGCCTCGAAGAAGATCGCGACCCCGACCCAGATGGGGTTCGCCTCCGCTGTGGCGCTTGCGCTCCACAAGAGGTCCAAGCATTCCGAGGAGAGCCAGGACGATGACGACTGAGTCCCTGAAGGACGACATCATGCAGGCCATCGTCGATGCACTACCGGGACGCATGCACAGGTGGGTCATGGACCAACGGTTCGCGGATGCGGCGGACACCATCCTCGACATCATGTTTGATGCTATTCTGTCGCGACGGTACGAGAACATGATTGATCTGGTTGGTGTCGAACACGTGAACGTGATGATCAGCGAGCACGGTCATCGCTTGTGGGTCTGCACCGAGAACGGCACGGTCCTGCGCATCAAGGCCAAGAACGTCACGTTGGATGACCAGCGCATCAACAAGGAGGTTCACAGTGGCTGACCCGCTGAAGAACCATCAAGTTCTGTGGAAGCACGAGGGATCTGATGTCGTCGGCCAGATCCTCTGTCCGGAGCCGACCACCGCGTTCTGCCACCAGTGTGACGAGGGTTGTGCACACGCGCCGGAGGCGGACGGTCCGCACCTGGAGTGCCTGGTCGCGGACGACATCATGACGACCGGCACGACCTTCCTCTACTGCGGTAACTCAACCCAGGTCAAGAACGATCGGATCGAGATTGCCTGGGACGGTTCCGACTGGGTCTGGTGGTACGAGGGCGACACGCACGCGGATCTCGATCCACAGCCTGTGGACAGAGGTGTGGAAGACGTGGTCCCCGACCTGTCGGTGCCGGGTGAGACCGTCGGTCCATGACCGATCAACTCGTAGACCGCTGGGGCGGCGGCAGCAAGCGCACCTACTCCATGGGGGACATGGAGCCGTCCGTCCTCGATGGGGTGGTCCTGCCTCCTCGGGACGAGCACTTCGTGCGCCGCCACGGCGGGAACGGCCGACCCTACGTCCGCGTCCGGATGGGTGACGTCATCCTGGAGACCGAGGTCACCTACTCGCGCTGCACCACGTTCATCAAGTGCATCGACCGGTCCGAGGCGTTGGATCGGTGGCAGCAGCGGCGCGCGATGGAGGGATTCTCGCTCGCAACGGATGAACTGCAGGCGCTCGTGGTGTCCGCGCAGGACGATCGCGAGAAGATGAACGGCGTGTGGTTGCGTGCGCTCGACTTCGGCGGGGCCAAGCGGCTGGCCGAGATGGGTACCGCAGCGCACCGAGTCGCTGAGTGGTACGACCTGGGTCAGATGCCGCCGGTCGTGCCGGAGCGCTACCAGACGGCCTTGCGCGGCTGGATCGCGGCCACGCGCTACTTCCGGTGGACTCACATCGAGAAGTTCATGGTGCACGACGAACTCAAGGTGGCGGGAACTCCGGACCGCATCGGTGAGTACCTGCCGTGCCCCAACTGCGGATGCCGATACTTCATCGTGGACCTCAAGACGGGGCGCGTCGACGAGTACACCGAACTCCAGCAGGCCATGCAGTTCGGGATCTACGCCAACAGCGCGTTCTACAACGTGCGCACCGGTGAGCGGATCGAGCAGAACAACATCTGTCGCTGTCGCGGCATCGCGGTCAAGGTCGACATCCTGACCGGCGAGTACATCACCTACTGGGTTGACATCCATACCGGCTATCGAGTAGCGCACGATCTGGCTCCGCAGGTGCAGAGCGCGCTCAAGGAGAAGGGCCTACTGGTGCCGTTCGAGCCGGAGCCGAACATCGACGTGCTGATCATGACCGCCGAGAGCCGTACGGAACTGCGCCAGATCTATGCGAGGCATCGTGACCTGTGGACCCCGGCCCACACGGAGGCTGGCTCAGCGCGGCTGAAGGAACTGGGAGAGGGGTAGTCATGGCCTGGTGGCGTGCTCGTCGCGCTGCGTCCCCGCCTGAGCCGGGGATGGCACTGTGCATCGGCGGGGCATGGCACGGGAAACTGCACCCGATGGGCGACCGTCTCCCGTTCGCCGTGAACGAGCGCCATGTCTCGGGATCCATCGGTGGCCTGGAGACGCCAACCCTCGAAACGCTCTACACCTTGCGTCACATCGTAGTGCCCGGTCGGACGTTCCATATCTGGCAGGCCGACAACGGGGACGGCGACGATCCGGCCTTCCGCGATGCGATCGTCACGTTACTGGACGCATCCGCGAGCGAACGCGCTACGGTGGAGTGCCTTCCTGTCCACGAGTGCCAGTTGACTTCTGGTGAAGGGGTAGTAAGGTAGTTGTTGCAGCAAGCGCAAGTCACCCGTTGAGGATCGTTAGAAGGAGGGCCACATCGTGGCTGACGTCATCAGGGACCGGTGGGAGCAGTCCGGGGCACTGGCAGTTCCTCCCATCGCGTTCGGCAACACGGAGGTCGGGGCCGGTTTCCACTTCGGCGTCGTGCTCCCGTGTCCCGTCGAGGGCAAGTTCCACAACAAGCCGTACGAAGAGGTGTTCGACCAGGAGCCCCGGAAGATCATCGCCAAGGAGGGTCCGTTCGCGGGGCAAGAGGTCGACAACCCCAACTTCGGTCAGCCCAAGCGGTGGCCGGTTCGTGGTCCGGTGCACCCGAGCAACCCGGCCCTGCGGCCGGACGGTCGCACTCCCGCCATCGGTGAGGCCAAGCAGATCACCGTGTTTACGCTCGCGATCTGTGGCCTGGAGGTGGAAGGCAGGACCGGCGACCACTTCAACGGCGCGCAGTTGCTGTCCCCGAACGCCAAGGAGAACTTGGCCGCCGTCAGCAAGGCGGGCGACCCGGACGACCTAGCGTTCCTGGCCAAGGTCAAGGAGTTCGGCCTGCGGCGCCTGTTCGACACGGGCGGTTCGCTCCAGCCCCTGCTGGACAAGGCGATCCGCGTGACCACGCGCAAGCCGGTCGTCGGCGCGATCGTGTCGGTGCACGTGGCCGAGAAGAAGCCGCGAGCCCTCGGGTTCGAGCGGATCTTCGCGGTCGAGTACCTGGCCCCCACGCGCGATAGTCTCGCTCTGGTGGATCGGTACATGAAGTCGCCGCTCCTGATCGAGGCACGACAGGCCGCCCAGGCCGAGGAGAAGCAGCAGGAGTGGGGTGGCGGTCAGCACGACGACACCTCCGCCGACAGTTGGAGCGGACAGGCTGCTGCCTCCGTCCCCGCTGCGGCGTCCGTCCCGTCCGCTCCCGCAGACGACGACGAGCCTCCGTTCTGATCCGTCCCGAACGACCGGCCCCGGGCGTTCGATAGGCGTCGCCGCCCGGGGCCAATCCCACATCGTGAACCACCACCCGAACCCCTGAGCAAGGAGCACACAGAAGATGGCGAAGGCCCTCACCACCGAGACCCGCGCAGCCAAGGTCGCGGCGCAGGAGAAGATCGTGGCCCGACTGACCGCGCGGCGCGACAAGGCCAGCAAGACGCTGGCCGCCGTCGAGGGCCCCCTGCGGTTCGAGCAGGCGCGTCTGCTCCACATCCAGACCACCCCCGTCGTGGACGAGGACGACGCCCCCCAGGTCGACGCCCCCGGGTCGGACGCGGCCGACACCGCCGAGGCCGTCGCGCAGGACGAACTGTCGTTCGCCTGATCCAAGCGCTTCCGCTCTCTCGGGGGCGGAAGAGACGGCACTCCTTGCATTCAGCCCCACCGGGGGGCCGGGAGGGTGCCGTCCGACCCCGGGCGTGGCCTGCCCGGCGTCCCGAGTGCAGAGTGGTCCGGTGCGTTAGTAGTGTAAAATGACCCGGGCTAACCCGAAAACCTATCGGACCACTCTGTACGGAACCAAGAGCACGGGACCCATTGCTGCTGGGGAAGGCGGTAGTGGGTCCCGTTTCGTTCGTGAGGGGTTCGTGTGGCTAAGCGCAAGGACTGCACGAAGTGCGGTCGCGAGCCGAAGATGGCGGGGAATGCGATCGCGTGCATCGAATGCTGGCTGGCGGGCCAGCCGATGCAGGTGCAGATCGCGTACGCCAGGCAGCGCTTGGATATGGTGCCCGAGCAGTTGCGTCTCAAGCGTGTCGCGAAGGATCAGTGGCCGGACGGTCGCCGTTGGTGCGCCGGGTGCCAGACGTTCGTACGCTTCGAAGATGTGGCGAATGACGGCGAGGGATCGCGCTGTCGTGCGTGCTCCGCAGCGGCCTCGCGCGAGTACCGCCTTGAGACCCAGTACAGCCTCACCCAGGCCCAGTATGACGCCCTGTTCGCAGCGTCAGGTGGTGGGTGCTACCTGTGCGGCCGAAAGAGCCCCAGTCGGCCCCTGGCGCCCGACCACGACCACGTGACGGGCGAAGTGCGTGGCCTGCTGTGCCCCGACCCCGACTGGGGTTGCAACCTCAAGATCGTGGCGCGAGCCGACTCGTACCCCGGCGGTTCCGTCGCGTTCGCTCTACGCCTCCTGGCTTACTTCCGAGACCCGCCCGCACGAAAGGTGTTGCACTGATGGATGCCGACCACAAGGTGTATCAGTACACATCCGAAAACGGGCGCGAATGCTGGGAATGTTCGTGCGGCTCATCCGGTTCCGCACCCGAAGGCAAGGGCGACCTCGCGTCGGACAAGCACATCAAGCCCGGCGAGACGCGCGTCGACACCAACAAGATGCCGTGATGAGCGACGAAGAGATCATCGCGGAGATCGCTGAGTTGTCCGGCTGCACGATCACCACACCCAAGACCAATGAGGAACTTCAGTTCCTGCTTGCGTTGGTCGACGGAGCGTTCGAGCGCGGCTATCGAGCCGCTCAGGATGGAGCCAGGAAGTGAACGGAACCGCTCTCCTGCTCGCCGAAATAGCCCGCCTCCGCGCAGGGCTCAAGCACGTCGCCACTCGGGTCCACATCGAAGCCGAGGGCGGCGCTCCCGGCCCGATGGTCTCCGTCTACGTCCGCGCCGAGATAGCACACATCCTCGCTGGGCACCCGACGGATACTCTCGGCGTCGACTGCACTCCATGCCTGGACTCCCCCTTCCCAGTAAACGAACAAGGATGATGTTCACATGAAGCGAGGACTAGCGCTTACCGTCGCCTGCATCGCCGCAGCCTTCACGCTTTCCGCGTGTTGGGGCGACAACTCGAAGGAGGCTCAGCCCTTCAATGACGCGCCGACTAAGGGTCAGCCGGACCTGACGGCTGCGCGCATCTACGCGATGCCCGACGGATTCAACAACGTGGCCATCAAGTGTATCCCCGGGACCCACTCCGGCATCGCCACTCTCTATCACGCGAATGCTGCGTACGGTGGGCTCGTCGTCTTCCAGAACGCAGAGGTGTGTCCGTGAGCGAGCCACCTACCGCTCCACCCACTATCCCGCTGAACATTTCGGCCCCTCCCGTAACCGATCTGCAGCGAGACATCGTGAAGATGGGCCAGGTCGTTCAGGTCCTGGAGAGTTGGTTCGGGGCCGTCATCCTTCTGATCGCCTGGAAGAGCCCCCGGAACATCGACATCCAGGTTGCATCACGCGAGGATTTCGACAAGTGCCGCGCCGCGATGAACCTCACCACCGGAAGGCTGTACGGTCAGGTCGATTCCCCCCTGATCAACGCCACGGGGGAGTTCAATGGCCTGAGCGTCTACCTCTACGGGAGGGCATAGTGAAGCATGCCGTGCCAGCGGCCATCGGCGCCGTTACGGCTCTGATCGCAAGTGTCTCGGGCGCCGCTGCGTACGCGGCAGGCGACCATCGTCCGCCCACCACACCGGCCCTTTCGTGCCCGGCCCCGTACCAGTTGGCCGAGGTGCACGTGTACGGCCAGAGGATCGAGCATGGTCTCGACGGGCACGGACCGAGCCAGGTGATCGTTCAGAACGACCCGGCCGCTGTGCCACCTGACAACCGCTACGTCGTCAGCCTGGCGTGCGTCCGGCCGCTTACGGACGCGGAGCGCAACGCGGCGTTCTACGGGCTCTCCACAGCGCCGGTGTCCTACCCGTTCGTACTGGGCGGCGCCGGGTGAGCAGGCGGCGACGAAGGCGCCACAGCATGGCCGGGGTCGTCTACTCCGGCGCGGTGGTGCTGGTCCTGTTCATGCTGCTGGTGGTGGCCACGAACGGACTGGCCCTGGTCGTGCTGGTGCTCATACTGGCCGCCCGCTGGTGGTGGACGCGCGACCGGGCCCAGGTGGCCGCCGCCTCCGCCGTGGCGTCGGCCAGGACCATGACGGGTCTCATGGATGGCACACCTAGGGACTTCGAGTTGACGGTTCGAGATCTGTTCAACGCCCAGGGGTTCTCCTTGCAGCACCACGGCGGGAGCGGAGACCGGGGCATCGATCTGGCGGGCTTCCGGCCGGACGGTGTTCCGGTCATCGTGCAGTGCAAGCAGTACCAACCGGATAGAAAGATCACGGGTCCGGACATCCGTTCGTTCCTGGGAGCCATGGCCCAACACAAGGTTCCGCACGGGATCTATGTGACAACCTGCTCCTTCACCCCAGAGGCGCGGATCGCGGCGAAGGCTGGCGGGGTGACTATCGTGGACGGGCCGATGCTTACGCAGATGGCCGTTAGACTGTCGACATGACGCTCACGCTACAGATTCCGCACTACCTCCTCGACTCGATTGCGGCCCATGGCCGAACCGAGTTTCCTCGGGAGGCGTGCGGATTTCTGTGTGGTCGATCCGATCGGGCACCCGATAGATTCGTTCCCATTCCGAACCGACACGCGCGGCCAGAGCACTTCTACATGATGGACAACGCTTCTGTCATAACAGCATTCGGTGTGATGGATGAACTCCATCAGGATCCGCTCGTGGTCTACCACATTCACACACGGACCGATGCGGAACTGTCGCAGACGGACCTGTTCGAGGCGTGGGATCTTAATGCCATCTATGTCGTGTGCTCTATGAAGCGTTCGCTCACGCAACCGGTGTTTCGCGCATGGCGCATCGTAGAAGAGGAGGATCCCGAGTCCGACGATGATGTCGTGCGCCGCGCAGAGGAGGTGGCCATAGACATCATCGACGTGGCCCACCCCGACTCTCCAGTGCACGGACTGGTGGAAGGAAACCGCGTCAGGATCGTGTGGGACGGCGAGGGTGGACGTCGAACGACCGTCGCGCGAGTCGGCCAGCGAGGTGAGGAGGGCGAGTCGGTCCGGATCTATCCCGAGCGACCCGGCCTCGGTGGGCCCGTCATCGAGATAGGCCTCGATCGGATCCGTGCGGTAGGCATCCTGTCGGAGGGCAGCAACTACGCCCACAGCCGCGCCAAGTCCGCGTCGTTCCTGATGGAGGCGGCCATGCGGCTGGCCGCGTGTGACACCCTGGGGGCCCGTGAGGCGATCGAGCGGGCGGTGCTGATCCTGCCCCGGTTGGCACCCGCCCCCCCTCCCGTGCCCCGTGCATATCGGCCGCTCAGATCGCAGGAGAAGTAGATCATTTCGCTACGCTCGTGGTCAGCATGCCGTAACCAGGACCCGAGTGGAGCAGCGAAATGACCGTGGATGCGCCCCGTCTGAATGACGGATTCAGCCTCTCGATGGAGCGCGTCCGCGAGTTCGCGGACGGCCTCGGAATCATGGGGTTCTGGGACCTCGAACTACGCGACGAGAACGGCCGGGTCAAGAACCAGCAGTCCGGTCGCAACCTCATCACGGATGCCGGAGACCTGTACATCGCGCAGAAGGTCATCGTCGGTACCGGCCCGGCCAACCCTTCCGCTCCAACCGTGATGAACGGCATGAAGTTGGGCACCGGTAGCACGGCGGTTGCCAAGAACGGCGCCGGTTCGGCACTCGTGACCTACCTGTCGGCCAGTAACGTTGCATTCGACGCAACGTATGCTCAGACGACCAACCTCGGCGCCGGTCTCGGCGTGACCGCTGTCTTCAAGACGACCTGGGGCGCTGGTGTTGCCACGAGCGCCACGATCCAGGAAGCGGCCATCGTCAACGACCAGGCCACCAACGCCACCACATCGGCCGCCAACACCGGCTCTCGGATCGTCTTCACGACGGTCAACAAGGGCGCGAGCGACACTCTCGCCATCACGTGGTCCTGGAAGTTCCTGGGAGCGTAGTCATGGGCGCATTGGCTCCATTCGCATCTCTCGGCCTCAATGCCGAATACGGCCTCACGTTCCGCATCGACGCTGTCGGTTCCGAGACTGGAATCGTAAGCCTCTCCATCCTGTGTGCGAAATGTGGTGTGGTTGTCGGAACGGCCACTTTCAATCCATCCACGGGGGAAATCGACGGAAACATCCCTGATGTCTCCGTTGTCACCATCGAGGTGAAGAAGCAGTTCCTGGAGCGCGGCGACATCGTCGAGATATGGGGAGGGCAGCAGTCGTCCGTCGTGTGCTCCACATCGACCGACGGGCTCGCGATGTCCGTCGGTTCAGGTAATACCCACGACTCCGCTGACTGCTGCCGAATCGGTCATGTCGATCCCGCAACGCTCTCTAGCCTTCCCGATGGTTGGGTGTTCGAGTAATGGCGGCCCTCACTTCCGACCAGTTCTCCGAGTTCTTCAGCGACGGGAAGGCGGATCGTTTCGTCGTCTTCTCCGTGAAGGGCGTCAACACCAACGACACCGTCGATCTGTCGGCTTGGTTCAAGGACGTGAAGTTGGCCATCATCCTGTGGACGACCACGGCCAAGTCCGACAAGTTGACCGGCATCGCGTCGAATGTCGTGACTCTGGCAACGACAGGTCTCGCCAAGGACGGCGGATGGCTATCCGTGTGGGGCACGAGCATCTAGGAGTAAGTTGTGGCTGACAACACCACCATCAATGCAGGGAGCGGCGGCGACGTCATCGCCACCGACGACCTGACGACCTTGAATGGTGGCGCTGTCTCAGGCTTCAAGGTGCAGCGCGTCAAGGTGGGATTCGGATCGGATGCATCGCTCCGCGACGTGGACGGTTCGAACGGTCTTCCGATCGTCGGAGTTCAGGATACGCGCACGACCGGAACTATCACCACTTCATCGTCAACCGTCGGTCCCGTCAGCATCTCGAACCGAAACGTCGTTACCGTCGACATCAGTGGTACATACGCTGGTGTCACCATCAACCTCGAAGCGAGTCCAGACGGCGGTACCACCTGGTATGGGATCCAGGGTGTCAACAATGGAACCGGGCAGGGGGGATCCGCATGGGTCATGGCTACCAACCAGGCAGCCACGTTCGACATCGCAGTAGGCGGATTCACCAATTTCCGCGTACGCTCGTCCGCCTGGACATCAGGTACCGTGAACGTTGGACTCTCTCCCCAGGTATTCGCGTACGACCCTGCCATCGCTACCTTCGATCAGGGCCTCGGGGCCGCCGGTGCCGTTCTTCTCGGCAATCCTGTACGCATCGGCGGATCTGACGGAACGAACCTCCGTGACTTCAGCATCACCGCCAAGGCGACACAGGGCGCACTGGGACTCGCCACCCAAGATCTCAAGGACTCGGGTCGCGTCTCGAAGGTACTCTCAGCCTCCAACTTCACCGCCGCCACGACCGAGGCCCTGGTCAGTGCCATCATGGCGTCTGACGGGGCCAATGCCGGAGCATCCACCAACTACTCTATTACCAATGGAAAACGATTCAGGGTACAGAGCCTTAGCGTTCACGTGAAGAACGCGGGTGCGGCGGTGCAGAGTTGCCTGTGTACATTGCGCTATGCCTCCGGTGGAGCAACAACGGCAACCAGTCCGGTCATGCTTCAGGTGGGGGCTGGAACTTCTGTGGCCACGGCCAACGCGGGAGCCTTCGGATGGGCGGATGTTCCCGACGGTCTCGAATTGATCGGTACTGCCACGTCCACTCTGGGCATCTCCCAGATCGGTACCGCCACCGCTGGAAACTGGGTAACGCTCGTCGGATACGAGTACTGATGTGTCGCTACTGCTTCTGCTATCTCCGCAGGGACCGCCTCCGGTAGCCTTCGACGCGGTCGGTTCATCGACGGCTGCGGCAGTGTTAAGCAACAGCACACTCACGTACTCGCACACATGTTCCGGGTCGAACCGGCTGCTGGTGGTGTCGGTCGCAGTAGGAATCGCGGTCGACACGGGCGTCACCATCAACTCGGTGACGTACGCCGGTCAGCCCATGACGCAGAAATCGATCCGGCACTCGAACGATCAGACCGACGGCTTCGTGGCCATGTACTACATCGTGGCTCCAGCGACCGGTTCGAACAACGTGGTCATCACGCTCAATGGATCGGTCACGAGCATTGAGTCCGGCTCCGCATCGTTCAAGAACGTAAGCCAGTCAACACCGCTCGGTTCCGCATTCACCGGAGCGGGTGCGAGTGCTACCCCGAGCCTTGCGGTAACCGGAACGACCGTTGGCAACATGGTCGTCGATGCGATCGTCAACGGTAACTTTATCTCGTCCAGCGGCCAGACGCTCCGCTCCCTGAACAACTTCGATAGTTCCACCGCCGCTGGTTGCTACGCCGATTCCACTGCCGCCGGTAATGGTGGCACAGTGACCATGTCCTACGCGGTTACAGCCGACTGGTACGCATTGCTGGCCGCCGAGGTCAAGGCCGCTTCTGGTGGTACCGACTGGACCCAGACCCCAGTTGATACGTCCGGCGCTACGGATCTCCTGTTCCTCATCCGTTCGTCGGTGTTCTCCGACAACTCGGTGCCGACAGACCCAACCATCATCGATCGCTCTTCGGCATTCTCCGACAACTCGGTACCGACAGACCCGATCGCCCTGGCAGTGGGGTCATCACCAGTAGACGTCTCAGTTCCCACCGATTCGTCCGTGGTTTCGGTTGGTCGGGGTATTTCACAATCGGACAACGCGGTTCCCACGGACTTCCCGGTGTTGGCAATTGCCAACAGCCCATCCGACAACGCGGTCCCCACGGATCAGGCCGCCTTTACCGTAGGCACCGTCAGGACCGACGATTCGGGTACGAGCGACAGCAGCAACGTCCAGTCGTCCGCTGGTGGGACCAACTGGACTCAGACGCCTACCGATCTGACGGGAACGGCCGACTCCGCGTCGTTCTCGCTGTCCCCGGTCATTCTCGACCTTTCCGTATCGACCGACTCGCCCGTGGTGTCGATCGGTCGGGGTATCGCGCAGTCCGACAACGCGGTGCCGACAGACGTCCAGGCGTACGCACTATCGAACATCAAGTCCGACAATGCGGTTCCGACCGATTCGTTCGCGTCCTCTCTTGCGAACGTGAGACTCGACGACTCGGGAACAACCGACTCGGCCAACGTTCAGTCGTCGGCCGGTTCCAACAACTGGACCCAGGGTTCGACCGATTCAAGTGGCTTGACAGATTCGGCCACATTCTCGCTCAACCTTGCTATCGTCGACCCTTCTGGTGCGACGGATTCCGAGTCCCACGGATCTTCGACGAATTACGCCCAGACGCCTACCGACAGCGCTGGGGCGGTCGATGTCGCCAGTCTCGCCCCGGCGCTGTCCCCCAACGCTGACGCGGTAGGTGTCACGGACCAGTCGATCGTGACCCCCGGCCGCCAGGTTGCCGGGCAGGACATCGCGTGGCCGTCCGACGCCGTGGCGCTGACCTTCAGCCCTGTTCAGGTGGATCAGGCTGGCGTCACTGACCCGGTGAAGTTCACGTGGACCCTCGGCCCGATCGAGCCGGTCACCGTGATCGAGCAACAGATCTGGGAGAGTGCGCACTCCTACTCCACAGATCAGGCGGCGCCCACTGACTCGATCGTGGTGTCCCAGGGGTTCGGCATCCTGGCCACCGACATCGCCGGTTCGGGCGGCTGGGACCCGACCGTTATCGGCAAGGTGTGGGGCATCCCGGCCACGGACGACGCGGGGGTGGGGGAGTACTTTCCGTTCCTCGACCATCTCCCGGCCGCGACCGACCAGGCGGGTCTGAGCGATTCGGTGCTGCTCACGCCGGGCCGCGTGGAGCCGGTCGGCGTTACCGATCTTGTTACGATGGCGCTGGGAGAAGTCGATCAAGACGATGCAGGCCTGAGCGACCCCGTCTCGGTCTCCATGAACGGCGGGCTCGTCACCCAGGACCAGGCGGGCCTGACGGACGCGGTGCTGCTGGCGCGCGGGCTCGTGATCTCGGACCCCAGTGCGCCGACCGACGTCGCCACGGCGCTGCGCTTCAACGACCAACAGCAGGTGGACCCGGCGGGGCTGGCCGACGGCGCGCGGTTCGACGCGGGCTACAGCGTGCTGGACTTCCCGATCGAGCAGGACCTTTCGGCGATCTCTCGTGGATTGGTGGCCGCCGACCTGGGGGTCCCGAGCGACCTCAGCACCTATGACCGGGTGTCGGTCGCGGCCGACCCGGCCGGTACAACGGACTCCGTCTCGGTGGCCAAGCAGCCGGGCGTAGTGGATCCGGCGGGGCTCCAGGACCAGGCCGTCATCGTGGTGTCGGTCGCGCTGCTGGCCGTGGAGCCGGTCGGCACGAGCGACCAGGCGATCGTGTCGCTGGCCCTCAAGGTGTCGGTGATCGACTCCGCAGGCGTGCGGGACGTGTCGCAGGTGTCCAACGGCGTCACGCGCCTCATCACGATCGAGGGTAGCCTCGCCCCGCAGGAGCGGATCCTGGCGTCCCTGGCGTCCCCCGGGCGCCTTTCGGCAATACTGGGCCTGCCGGTCCCGATCGTGGTCCAGATGGCCGCCCAGGGCCGCATCAGCGTGGTTCTCGCCGATCCGCCACGTATCGTCGCGCATCTGGAGGTTCAGCCTTGAGTACGTTGACCCAGTGGGAACTGGTGGCCGAGACGAAGGAATGGGTCGGGCCCATCACCGTGACGGTCAACGGGAGTGCGGTCACCAACTTCACGGTCTCGGTTGTCGAGGGAACTGGCCGACCCAGCACCTTCAGCGCACCGGACACCGACCCCGACCCACCCGGTACCGCGAAGGGTGTGATCGTGGGGGTTGGGTCATCGTGGCCCATCACCGTGGGCAAGACCTACACGATCTTCGCGAAGTACAGCGACTCTCCTGAGATCCCGGTGATCCGGGTCGGACGAATCAAGGTGACCTGATGGCGATACCGCACACCCCGTTCCCTCTCGGTCGTACGGCGGAGTTTGACGAGCGGTCGAAGAACTTCGCGTTCGGTGCCCGGCCAAGTAGAACCGATCCGCTGCCAACGGCTCCGAACCAGGTGATTCACCGGGTGTACGGCAAGCGACTGAACCAGAGGGACGTGGGAGCCTGCACCGGCTTCGCGGGAATCGGGGCCCGAAACACTGCGCCGAACCATCACGTAGGTGAGGTGTCCCTGCCCGACTCAACGGGGTTCGCGGTCTACCACCGCGCTACTGAACTGGACGATATTCCCGGAACCTGGCAGCCGGACGGATGGGGCGAGGACACCGGCTCGTCCGGGCTCGCTGCCTGCAAGGCCATGGTGGAGATGGGCATCTTCACGAAGTACGAGTGGTGTTTCGGTCTCCAGCATCTTCTGCTCGCACTTCCGTCGAATCCGGTGATGGCCGGAACCAACTGGTACGAAGGGATGTTCAGTCCGACCGGCAAGGGTCTGGTTCAGATTTCCGGCTCGATCGCGGGCGGACACGAGTGGGTTGTGCGCGGGTACAGCCTAAAGTACCAATTGTTCTACTGCCTGAACTCGTGGGGCAACAAGTGGGGCATCGGCGGCGAGTTCCTGATGTCCTTCCCGACGATGGACCGACTTCTGCGTGAGGACGGAGACCTGAAGGTCCCGATCGTCTGAAAACGGTGAGGCCCGGCGGATACCCTTCCGCCGGGCCTCTGGATTGGACCGTTTTCACAGACGGTTGCCGCATTCCAAGCGGCCGTTAAACACCATGCTCGCGCCGATACTTTTAAGGCCCCCCGTGAGGTTTAACTGCCCGATGTTCTGCCACCGAACTCCCCCGGCATGATTGGAGCCAGGGACGGGATTCGAACCCGCGACTTCGGACATTGTATGAGGGAACCGGTAGACCCGGCACGCGGTGTGTCTGGTTGTGAGATTCGAGCGCGAATCTCAGATTGTCAACGCCAATGCCTCTACCACTTGGGCTACCGGGGCTCGTGGTGCCCCGGGCAGGTGTCGAACCTGCACTTCGATGACGTTTTGTTAGCTTCAGCGTTAGCTTCAGCAGACCCTCGTGCTCAACGAGGGGGTCAGTGGGAGGCGAACACGTAGTCCAGGATGCCCGCTCCGATCTGCAGGTCGGACACCTGAGTCATGTTGGCCTGATTGCGGGCGAACACGACGGCCATGCGAACGGCCTCGATACGCTCCAGCATGTCACGAACGACCGGCTGCGGCAACGCGCCGGAGAACTTGGTGCGGGTCCACGTGCCGACCGGCAGATCCTCGCTGAACGCCTGGACCTGCGCCGGGTGCTCCTTCGTGGCCGCGTACAGCACGATGGCCTTGGGGACCTTCTTCATCCGGAACGACTGGACCGGATCCGACACGTAGACACCGCGCGTCGAGTCCCACGTCCAGTTCTCGGACGGATCGAGGGTCGGGAGGTTCGACACGAACGTCTTCATGTCCTCGACCTTCTTCTCCAGGAAGAGAAGAGTGACGGCCGGGACGCCGGTCGCGATGACCGTGCCGTTCGAGAGAACGATGTCCGCCGTCGCGGCCATGTTCGTGTTGTCCGTGGTCGCGACCACGTCGACCAGTTCGGCCAGCGCAACGGAGAAGTCGTGCATGACCTGAGTTGCCCGCACCTGAACCAGAGTCGACTCGGGCGGGTACGTCACGTCCGTCTCGTCCAGCGGATGGTACACGCCGGAGATGCCCTGGTACGCAGCGGGTGCAGTGCGGTGCAGCGCGGTGATGGTCTTGTCGACGCGGTTCTTGACGCCGTCCCTGATCCCAAGAATCTGATTCAGTTTGGTCATGTCGTGAACACTAGCACGCGTTCACTGGTCGCGCAACCTAGATGCAGAGCGACCCCCGGAGGGACCAGCCTCCGGGGGTCTGATCTGGGCGGACTACTTGCCCTTGCCCATCCGGACCGGCGCGGGATCCCCACCGCTGCATGCACCGGAGCCCTTGCCTGAGGCGGCCATGGTAGCCATGTCCTCCCGTGAGCAGTTCATCGGCATCGTCGAGTCGGCCATCTGGGACACCTACTTCTTCTTGGGAGTGACCTTCTTGCTGCCCTTGGGCTTGCATGCCATGGAGGGATTCTAGTGGAGGATCACCCTTTCGAGACGCCTTGTGACACACCTCGTGAGATCGGCCTCGATCTCCTCCTGGATCTCCTCTTCGAGGTCCCCCCACCACCAGTCGAAACCCTTGCGACCCTTGAGCCGCATCATCACGTCGTCAACGATTTCCTCGGGCAGGCTCATTTCGCGTGCTCCTTCTCAACGTGTTCGGCCATCCTGCGTTCGCAGTCGCCTTGTGTTCGGCCCGTGACGATCGCGCCGCAGTCCGGACACCTCTGCATCTTCACTTGAACAACCTCCGCAGTTCGTTCAGGTTCACTTGCCGTCCGTCGATGTACGCGTGGGAGAACTTGCCGTTCAACCAGTAGGCGCGCCAGTTCACTCCGGTCAGCCGGATCGACTCCACGATCGGGCCGTCGTCCACCAATCGGCCGGTTGCCCTCAGGGAGGAGGTCGCGTGCACGAGAAGACTCCCGGCCGTATGGCGGGCAGGCAGGTCCTCACGCGTGATCGCCTCCGCCGTGGCGGTCGGTCCGGCCAGCAGGTGTGCCACCACGATGGGCGTGGCCACTTCCTTGATGCCGTGCTTCCCGTGCGCCCAGTTGCGTGGAGGCCGGTTCCAGGTACGCCGCTGCCAGCGCCACGTGGGGCACTCGATCGGATCTCCGACCGGTACGTTTTGGTCGTCGGGGAGGGCCTCTCCACCCTTCGCGTTCTTGATCTCACCCTTTCCGGGCAGAATCATTACGCGGTAGTGCGGACCGTCGACCCACACATACTCTGGGAAGTACTGCATCACGTGACGAGAGGGAATACCCGACTTCGCGGTCACCTTGCAGTCGCACTGCCATCCGTCGTAGGTGAACTCACTACGTCCCAGATGGGTGGCGCCGGAATGGTCGTAGATCTCCGCGACGAGACGGTCGGCGATGGTTTCGGTCTGTTTCTCGGCCTCGATCTGGTCCAACTGGAGGGACCTGGACCCATCATCGACCGGTTCGTCATAGGAGGGTTCCATGTAGACGGGATTGCTCCACCAAGGAGGAAGTTCCTTGATCTCGATCTCGTCCTTATCGCCCATGCTCTGCATCATCACACGTTCACTAGGAGTTGACAAGTAGTAGTGGACGGGTACATCATGCGTCCATGACAGGACGAGACCCGATCTTCGGCCGCCGTCTGGCCGCACCGTACGCGGGCGGGACCGGGAACGCGCAGGCCGGACCGTCCACCGAGCGGCAGCAGCGCGAGGACGAGGAGGGCATCAGCCAGGCTCGTCAGACCCTGGTGGTGGGTTTCCTCGGTCGCGAGGGTCCGCTCGGAATGACGATCAAGGAACTCAGCAAGGTGACCGGCTGGCACCATGGGCAGGCGTCGAACGCGCTGTCGGTGCTGGACACGGCAGGTGAGATCGTCCGACTCGACGAGCGTAGAGAGAAGCAGTCCGTGTACGTGTTGAAGGACTTCCTGATCGGGCGGCCGGTGGCCAAGAGGCGCAAGTCCGCAGCGGACGCGGCGCGAGCGGAGACGGATCGTCTCAAGGCCGACGTGGCACGGCTGCGTACCCGGCTCGAATCGGCCGCCTCCGTCGCCATGGACATGAATAAGATCGGCGAGGAGCAGACGCAGAAGATCGCCGAATTGGAGGCGGCCCTGCTCCGTGAGCAGAACATGGCCGCCGTGACGATCACTTCCTACCGGCAGAACGCCGAACTCGCGACCGGGCGGCTGGAGCAGGTGCAGGCCGAACTGGACCGCATGACCCACGAGAACTCGGCGCACCGGATCTCCTCCTTCCTGCGGATGACGCTGGAGCCGGACGAGACGGCGATGGTCCTGCGTGTCGCCACGATGCTCGGTGACCCACGTGCACAGAACCTCCAGGACGACTACAGGATCACGTCCACTCTGGGAGTCATGCGGGGTCTGATGCGGATCGTGAGTCGTTCGACGAAGTTCTCTCAGGACGGCGAGAATCCAGATACCTGAGCACGTCCTTTTCGACGTAACGGCGGTGGCCAGGTCCCTTGCCACCGCCGGACGTCGTTGAGTAGGGAAGTTGGTCACGCGGTATGCGTCGCAAGGTCCAGGGGCTGATGCGGTGACCGTTCTCGGCCATCAGGTCTCGGACCTCGAAGTTCTGCACGAGGGCTGAAGGTACTCCATCGCTTCACTTCTTGCTCCCCTTGCCCTGATTCGTTATATGCTCCGTTTGACCCGATCGAGAGGCTTCGTGTGAACACCTCCACATCGCCCCGTCGTCGCGGCTCGAAGCCGTGGTTCAAGCCCACACGCCGCAAGCGTGGAACGGGTCTCGGGTGGTGGCTCCTGTACGCACTGCTCGGCTACGCACGAGAGAAGGCGGAAGGTAAGCGTGCCAATCCGTATGCGCCGCCTTCGCGCAAGACCAAGCCGCCGAAGAGCGGATCGGGTGGTGGCGGTGGCAGCAAGCCGAACCGGCCGGTCGATGACCCGCGCCGCACGAAGGAGACACCTCGGGCGAAGGATCCAGACTCCGACGTGATCGATCCGATCGATGAGGGGGACGATCCGCACTATCGGGGACCGGGGGCCGACGATCCGATCGAGGATGCGGAGGAAGTGGATCCGGAGGACGAGGACTACATCCACGACGGTGAGATCGATCCGGACGACGACTCGGACGAGGAACTGCCCCTTGTCGACGAGGACGGCGAAGGACCCGCCGAGATTACGGACAACTACTCCTGGACCGAGTGATGAACCCTGAGATCTCGCTGCTTCTGCGCAGGCTGGTGCACCACAAGACGCTGTGGCGTCTCTTCACGTCGTTTCTGCGCGGGATCGGTAAGTTCCTGCGTTGGTACCGCGGATGGATCTCAGCCCGCGACAAGGATCACCTGATCGGCGAGGGTTCCACCGGCCGCGACCGCGCGTCACACGACAACTGGTGTAAGTTCCGTCGAGGCGTGTCGTGGATCGTTCTGATCCTGGTAATCACGACTTTCATCGTGACGCTTCAGATGATGCCGATCCTCACCATTCTACTGGCGTTCATGTTGATGGCTGGCCTCACGTCATGGGGCAAGCCGGGAGCGGAGACGCTCGTGGTCGAGAAGGAGCAGATCCCCCACAAGACCGTCATCACGGGCGACACGATCCGGCAGATCACCGCATCGGCCGTACGCGGCATCAAGCCCGAGGAATGGACGCGCATCAGAGTGTTGGGCCCCGGCGTCGTGTGGGACAAGGGGCACGTGTGGTGGGCCGTGCGGCTCCAGATGCCCGGCACGGTACCCGGCTCCGCCGTGGTGCGCGCGTACGAGGGCATGATGACTGGCATCGGGGTGGGCCGATCGCAACTGATCATCAAGGTGCATCCCCAGAACGAGTCGGTCGTCACGGTGATGGGCACCGAGGTTGACCCGTGGTCCAAGCCAGCCATTCAGACCCCGATCATGAAGTTGGAGTCCACGTCCGTGTGGGATCCGCTTCCGATCGGTGTGGACCGGCGCGACAAGACGGTATTCGTGTCGATCGTGATGACAGCCTGGTTGATCGGTGCCATTCCGCGCATGGGTAAGACAAACCTGATGGCCCTGTTGGCGTTATGGGTGTCCCTCGACCCCTACGCCGACCTGGCCATCTTCTCGTTCAAGGTCTCCGCAGACTGGCGCATGTTCGAGCCGATGGCCGTGCAGTACGGCGAGGGACGCTCGCCGGTCATCTTCCAGCGGCTCACGACCTATCTCCAGTCGGTTGTGGAGGAGATCGAGCGGAGAGGGGAGGTGTTGGGCCAACTGTCATCGGAGAGGCTCCCGGAGGGGCAACTCACGAAGGAGTTGTCCATGGACCCCACGCTGGGACTACGACCCATCTTCATCTTCCTGGACGAGATTCACTGGGCGTTCAAGCACAAGATGTATGGGCGCAAGATTGTTGACCTGGTGGAAGATATCGCCAAGACGGGGCAGTTCTGTGGCGTGTACCTTCTCTTGGCTACCCAACGACCCGATACGGAGAATATCCCGTCAGCCATCCGCGACGTGTGCGGAACGCGTGCGGCCGGTAAGTGTCTGACGCGGCAGTCGTCGGAGACGATCCTCGGGACGGCTGCCTACCAAGAAGGATGGGACGCGGCCAGACTGCCCCGGATCGCGGGCATCTTCATCGTGTACGGAGCAGACGACACGGCGGCCTTGGTGGAGGCGCAGGACATCCGGGTGCATCGATGTGATCCACCGCAACGGCAGATGATCGCGTGGCGTGCCGCCGCGATGCGTGACGCGCTTGGCCGCCTCCCCAACCAGATCGACTCGCTGCAGGTCGAGGAACCGGTCCTGCTACGGCGCGTCAAGGAGGTGCAGGGCGACCGTCCGTACGTGCTCACGCAAGAACTGCTGGAGCAGGTGAACGGCATGCCCGAGTTCGTGAACGAGCCGTTCAACGAGCGCACGCTCGGCATCGCGATGACGAATCTGGGGCACCCGTCGCAGCCCATCAATCGCGACAAGCAGCGCGGCAAGCGTGGTTACGATGTCAAGGGGGATGAGGGCCAGCAGTAGGCAAGATCGAAAAAAATCCGGGCGCATCATCTCAACTAGTGGTTGACAAGTCGTAGTGGAAGTGCAAGCATGTTCTTCGTAAGGGACCCTGGTCGGTGACTCAGCCTCCCGACCGGGGTCCCCGTCAACGTGAGAGGACTGCCGTGACGCACGCGCAGCGAGGCTACCTGGCGTTCCCGGCCCTCGTTCTACTGGGCCTGATCGTCCTGTCCGTCGACAACGTGTCCAAGCCGTTGCTGATCGGAACGATCGTCGGGTGGGTCGTTTTCTACTGGTCCTACCTGCATCTACGCACCAACGTGTTCGCGCTGGTGGGCATGTTCGTGTGCGTGACGATCATCTCGCTCGGAAGCGCGATCTTCCTGATCGGTCGCTGGGGCGGTCCGCAGTTGCCCGGCTACTCCATCGTCAACACACAGGTAGGAACCCAGCGATGAAGACGCTCATCCCCGCCATCCTGATCGCGTCGGCCGTCATCTGGCTCGGACCGCTGTTGTGGCACGAACTGGGCAAGCCGATCGGCGGCAAGAACTCGCGGCGCCACGGCGGGCGGCGGGACCGCTGATGTCCACGGTCATTTCCAACTGGGACAAGTTGCCCAGGGGTGAGAGGAACAGGATCAGGAGCAGGGCCCGCAATGCAGCCCTGAACCAGTTGGCCGTCCTGCATGCCGCAGAGTTCGGGGAACTCCTCATGGAGTGCAAGAGGAAGGAGGGGATACCGGAGACTTCCGTCCAGATCACTGCGGAGGAGTACCGGGAGTTGCTGCGACTGAGGGAGAAGCACAGTGGGTGACGACCTGGTTCCTTCGTTGCGGCATCGGCCGTTCATGAGAAGCCTCGACCCGCGCACCACGGGGTTCGTGGAGACCCTGGTGCATCCGCGCATGCTCGCGTCGTACGCGCTGTACGCGGGCATCCTGCTGGTCCTGACGCGCGTTCTGGATGTGCTGACGCCGTTCTGGACGATTGCCGCCTTCATCGTCGGCGGTGCGTCGCTTCCGTGGGACATCCTCGACAGCATTCGCGGGATGGTCGAGTCGACCGAGGTGTCGGCCGACGAAACCGAGGAAGACGCAGCCGCGATCGAAGAGCACGACATCAGAACCTCTCCGGCGGTCGGGGTACCGGACGATCTCTCGACGCTGGAGGATCCGAGCCCAGACGCGGTGCTGGACCTTTCCGACCTGGAGGACTTCGATGTGCTGCAAGAACCAGACGCCCCGAGCGACGGCGATTGAGTGGGGGTTGTTGGCTCTCATCTCTCTCTGCGGCTTCTGGACCGGAACCGGCTCGTGGAGTCTCGGACTGGCTGGGATGCTGGTCGTTCTGCTGGTCGTGACGGTGTTAACAACGATCGGCGAGGGGATCGTCCGGTTGTGGAAGGAATCGCATGTTTCTCAGCCAAGACGTGGTGGCGCTGTCGGGCCTGACGTACCGGCAGGTGGACTACTGGACGAGGAAGGGAATCCTGGGGTCGGAAACGCCTCAGCCCGGCTCCGGTCACCAACGCCGATACAGCCAGGGGCAGATCCAGGTCGCCATCATGATGGGCCGCCTGCTTAGGGCCGGATTCGATGCGAACCTGGCGGTCAAGTGCGCTCCGCTGCTGGTTCAGCATGCGTGTATCCAGTTGGGACGAGATGACGACTCGTTCTTCCTGATTCGAAAGATCGCAGTACACCCACTATCAGAGGATGACCATGGGACTGAGAGTAGTTCGGGGCAAGGAGCCGGTGATCGTGTGGAGGAGGACGTCATGGACGTCGATGCCCCATCTGATCAATCAGGTTCTTGACGGAATCACGACAACTGTCTGCGGTCATGAGGTGGGTCTCGGGTACGGTGTGGTGTCCATCGTGCAGACGCAGATCACAAGCGAGATGTTCCTTGGTATCGGTTGCGGCATGTGCCGCATGTCCCTGATGCGTGACCTTCGGGACGAACTGCTGGCCGCATCACCCGACATGAGGCAGCAGTTCCGCACGCTACTCAAGGGACTCGACTGGAGTGAACCACGTGCCACGTAGTCTGGTCTACCTTCTGATCGTGTCGACGCTGCTGGCTAGCGTCAACCCCATCTTTCGCCTTTTCTACTCGCTGTGCTTCATGGTGTTCTGGAGGCTGTTCGCGTGGATCCATGCGCTCGGCCGGAAGATGGGCATCGCATGATCACTTTCCCCATCACCTTCATCAAGAGGCTCTGGCGTGGGGTGCTGTTCGTTGCCGCCGCGCCAGCCGTGGCGCTGCTGATCACGTGGAAGAGTTCGCGGCATCGGGGCAGTTGACATGCACTAGTGGACCCGGTAGCATGTTCACATGAGATACTCCGAGAACGACAGAGACGTGGCGGTCCGGTGCGGGTACTCGCTGTCGGCCTGGTCGCGGATAACGGACCAGGAGCGGACAGACGCGCTCATGGCGCGGGTACGCCGGGACGCGCAGAAGCGTGAGTGGCGCAACTCGATGCCGGACGAGCCGTACCGGCGCGAGGACGACACCGAAGAGCCGGTCGTGTGGTTCCAGAAGACGTTCGGCAAGGAGTCGGAGCGCGGTGAGCCCATGCCGCCCGTCTACACCTATGTGGCCTTCAAGATAGGGCCGAACACGTGGGAGTTCAGCAAGGATTCCCAGCGCGTGTTCACGTGGCCGGAGATCTGGGAGTTCGCGGCGCTCCGCGAGCACTCCGCGCCGACCATCTGGCGCGCCAGTGAGTGGGAGGTCGTGTCATGAGGACGCCATCTCGTGAAAATCGTGAAGGGTTGATCTCGCGACTGCCGAAGTGGGTACAGGCCGAGATCCAGCGGCTGGAGCGTGATGTCGAGTCCCTGGAGAAGCGGGTCGGGGATGGGCCCGCCG
>Ga0302322_100000088_pt1 | contig 56985 bp, 41 predicted proteins | sample Fen_T0_2_FD_203757 | JGI IMG/M metagenome (GOLD analysis project Ga0302322, IMG submission 203757) | Peat permafrost microbial communities from Stordalen Mire near Abisko, Sweden - Fen_T0_2 | ecosystem: Environmental > Terrestrial > Soil > Wetlands > Permafrost | place: Sweden: Abisko...
CGAGCACCTCCATTGTCAGGGTGAACGGCTCTCGGCCGGCTTCAAGGACGCGGTCGTTCGGCATGGGCTCGAGCCATACGTCGAGCTCAGCGGGCGCGCGTGCAACCTGCTCTTCGGCACGCGCGGACCGGACGGGCGACCCTCGCAGGCCTTCCGTACCCTTTTCCTGCAAGAGACGATTCAGCGGGGCGTGATCATGCCTTCGCTCGTCGTCAGTTACTCCCATCGCGACGAAGACATCGACCGAACGATCGACGCGATCGACGGCGCGCTCGGAGTATACAAACAGGCGATGGACGACGGCGTCGAGAAGTATCTCGTGGGGTTGCCGTCGCGACCGGTCTTCGACCGCCGTTGATTGGAGCCCGTGCCGTGCCGTTCGTCAGCGTAGTGACACCGTTCTACAACACGGCGCCGTATCTGCGTGAGTGCATCGAGAGCGTCCTCGCCCAAACCTTGGGCGACTTCGAGTACCTGCTGGTCGACAACAAGAGCACGGACGGCTCACGTGACATCGCCGAGCAATTCGCCAGGCGTGATTCGCGCATTCGGGTGATCGAAAACGAGGCGTTCGTCGGCCAAGTCGAGAACTACAACGGCGCGTTGGAACGAATCAGTCCAAAGTGCGAGTTCGTGAAGCTCACGCAAGCTGACGACGCACTGCTCCCCGAGTGCCTACGCCTAATGGTCGAAAACGCGCAGCGTGACCCGCGGGTCGGCATCGTCAGCTCCTATTTCCTCAAGGGCAGTACGCCGAGCGGGCGCGGCGTGCCGTACGGCACCACGCACGTGAACGGACGAGCCATCGTGCGCGGCATCATGCTCGGCACAGCCTACCCATTCGGCTCACCGACCAGCATGCTGTATCGCGCCAGCGTCGTCCGCGCGCGCAAGCCATTCTACGCGCTTGGCCGCTACCATGAGGACAGCGAAGCCGCCTGTGAGATCTTGCTCGAGCACGACCTCGGGTTCGTACATCAGGTCTTGAGTTTTTGTCGCACCGACAACGAGGGCATCATGTCCGCTGCCGAGCGCTTCAATCCCGCACCACTGGATCACTTGATCGTGCTCGAGCGCTACGGTCGGGAGGTCTTGTCCCCGGAAGAGTTCGCCCAGCGGAAGGCGGTCGAGTGGCGTGTTTACTTGGGCTTTTTGGGTAATTCCGTGTTGCGCGGGCGCGGCGAAAAGTTTTGGAAGTATCATCGCGCGGGCTTGGCGACGATCGGCCGCCCGCTCGGCAAGCGCGAGCTACTGCTTCCGACCCTCAAGCAGGTCGCGCGCGCCGCCCTGAATCCGGTACAGGCCATCGAGATCGCGCGCGAGCGCGCGCACCGCGAAGAATGACCACCGACCAATCACCGCTCCCGCACGTCTCCATCTTGGTCTGTACGTGCAATCGAAAAGACAACGTCGTACCGACGATTCGGTCCATCCAAAACTGCGGCTATTCGCAGTTCGAAATCCTGGTGCTGGACCAGAGCCGCGACGATCAGACCGAACCGGCGGTGAGGGAGCTATGCCGGCTCGACGAGCGCGTGAAGTACGTGCGGCTCGACCGGCCGAGCAAACCGCGCGCCTTGAACCTCGGTCGCGAGCTCGCCAAAGGCGAATTCATCTTTCTGACCGACGACGACTGCGAGGTGCAGCCCGGCTGGATCAGCGAAATGCTGACCGCTTTCGAGGCTGATTCGCGGGTGGCCTGCGTATTCGGCGACGTCGATGCCGGGCCCTGTGACCCGAACGAGGGCTATGTCCCGACCTGTCGCATCACCGAGTCGCACAGCATCTACAGCTTGTCCGAGTTTCTGACTATGCCCGGTTGGAAGAACTTCGGGATGGGCGCCAGCATGGCCCTCCGGAAGAGTGCGCTGACCCATGTCGGCGGTTGGGACCCGTGTATCGGTCCCGGCGCTTTCTTCAAGTCGGGAGACGACCACGACGTGGTGGCGCGATTGCTCGCCCTCGGCTACGGCCTGACGTTCAGTTCGACTGCACGCACGCTGCACTACGGGATGCGCTACTGGAAGAGCATCGGCGACGATCAGAGTCGCTACGGGTTCGGCATGGGAGCGGTATTCGCGAAGCACTTGCGCACGCACAGCTACTACGCAGGCCCGGCGCGTGTGTTGGGCGAGCGCTTGCTGAACACCGCTCGCTGTCTGGCAAGCCTCAAGGGCCCGTTCGGCCTGGCTTATCCACGCAATTGGCTGCGCGGCGTGGTCGCCGGCTTTAAGCATCCCGTCGACGTGTCGACTCGTTGTTTCGTCTCGGACATTCCGGCAGCACCTGCAGATGAAGCCAGCAGAGTCGCACAAATAGTGCTCCGCTCGCAGCAGGGCTCAGGGACGACTCAGACGAGCGAATCGTAGACCGCGCGCGTCGTCTTGGCGATCTCGTCCCACCCGAGCGCAGTATCTGCGTAGTGTCGCCCTCGTTCGCCGAGGCCGCGCGCGAGCTCGGGATCCAGCAGTATCTCGCGCAGTGCGACGGCTAGCTGAGCGGGCTCCTCGGGCGGGACGAAGCGCGTCAAGTCATGTTGCGGAACTTCCGCAAGGCTTCCAACGCTCGTCGCTACGCTGGCCCTGCGAAATGAGTAGGCGAGGCGTAACACGCCGCTCTGACTGCCCCGCTTGTAAGGGAGCGCGACGACATCCGCCGCTAGAAAAAACCGCGCGATATCGGTCATGTCGATGTGCCCGAACTCGAGCAGCACGTTCGAGCTCAGGTTGGCGTCGCGGATCAGCGCTTCGTACCCGCCCTCTTGCCAGTGATTGCCGAAGGGCCGCCCGGCGACCACCAAGCGCAACCGTTGACCCTGCCTGAGCCCCATATCACGCACGATTCGGCAGGCTTCGATCAGGGTATCGAGCCCCTTGTAGGGGCGGATTAGGCCGAAGAAGAGCACCACTCGGTCATTTTCATCCCAGCCAAAAGAGGCTCGCGCGCTCGCTCGATCCCAGGTGCTGGGGCAGTCCGAAATGAAATTGTAGTTCCCATGCGGGATGACGTGCACGACCGCCGGATTGACGTCGAAGTGCCCAAGCAAGAGCTCCTTCATCCGCTCGCCGTGCACGAACAGCGCGTCGGCGCGTTGGTAGAGCCAGCCACAGTGCTCGCGGCTCATGATCTCCGGCTCGTGCGGCAGCACGTCGTGGGCGGTGTACACGATGCGCTTGCCGAGGCGGCGCAACACCGGCCAGTGCAGTCGATCCGTACGTTGACCGAGTGACCATTGGAAGTGAACGATCTGGCTTTTCTGCGTCGTCTTCAGCATCTCGTACAGATTGCGAAAAGGGCTGGTGAGGGTGGTGCGGCGCGAGATCGACAGCTGCAGCTCCTTCACGATGCGATGAGTTCGAGGAAACCCTTCCAAGTCGAATTCAGGGAAGCCGTACATGAGCACGGTCGTATCGATGCCCATTGACTGCAAGGCGCCGGCTAGACCATGGCTGTAGTGCGCAATGCCGCCCTGTGCGAGGGCCGAGCAGAGCGTGACGTTCAAAGGGCGTGCTGAGGAGGGTGGCACTCGATAACCATAGTCGAGAAGACCGTCCTGGCGCATCGGATCGATGATCCTTCGCTTCCTTCAAGAATTTCGAAGTCGCCGCAGACGAGACAGCTTCCGCGCCAGCAATGCCCGCGCGGCGGCGATGTAGCTCGGTTCCAGACCGCCCGTAAGCCAGAGCACGAGCACGTAGGCCGAAAGCGCGCAGGGCGCGGCCAAGAAGGGACTGAGGAAAGACAACGCTCGCGCAACCGCGGCCATTGCCAACCCGGCCGCCCCCGCAAGCACCAGGGAACGCCAAAAACGGCGGTCGAAGATGCCACGTGGGGCGAGCAGCACTGCACAGAACACGACCAGCGCCTCACTGCCGACGGATGCCACGCACACACCCATTCCCCCGTTGCCTGTCCGGCGCTGAAAGTACGGGATGAGGATCGGGTCGAGGACGACACTGACGAGCACGCATAGCGCCTGCACCGCTGCCCATTTGCGTTGCTTACCCGCGGCGGTCAGCGCCGTGCCGAGCGGCATCGAAAAATAGACCAGGAACAGGAACAGCGCCAAGATGCGCAGATCGTCTTCAGCAGGGATGAACGAACGCCGGCTGTAGATGGTGACGCCGATTTCTGGGAACAACGCACAAGACAAGGCGACGGGCACCGCCAGCAGCGTCGTGACCCGGAGCGCGCCGCCGGTGGTGCTCTGGAATGCGGGCATATCCGTCACGTACAAGCGGCAGAGCGTCGGGTAGAGAGCTCCGATCAGTGCGGCAGCAGGAAAAATCAAGACGCCAGTCAGCTTGCGCGCGGCCGCGAGCCAACCGATGACCTCATCGGGCGCCAGCTTCGACAGGAAGATCGCGTCGATATTTGGCTGGAGAATCATCGCCAAGCTGAGAAAAACGAACGGCGTACCTTGCTGAAGCAGCGACTTCAACGCAGTTCGGTCGATGGACAGTGGCTGCAGGAGCGTCGACTTCGAGGCGCGCCACACGTAAACCAGTAACATCGCGACGACCAGCGCATGTCCCCAAAGCACCGCCGGCAGCTGTCCACCGAGCAACAAGATCGGTGCAACGATCAGCAACGAGAGGATCTGCTCCAACACTTGACGGTAGGCGCTGACGTCGGCTCGTTCGAAGCCAGTGATCGTCAGTTGGTAAGCGTTGGTGAGCGCGGACAACGTATAGCCGACGAACATCAGCGCAATCGCCATTTTGACTTGCGGCGCGTAGCCGAACAGCTGACAGGCGAGCGCGAGCGCTGCCAACACCACCAGCGACAACGCACAGCGCCAAGCGAGACTCGTACCGAGCAATTGACCCGCGCGCGCACGATCGGTCGCCACCATCGCGGGCAACGCGCCGCCCTGACCCCAGTCGACCACCAGCGCGCCGAATGAATTGAAGGTGCTACCGAGATAGGTGTAGCCGAGCGCTTCCGGTCCCAAGAAACGCGCGGTAATCGCGCTCAGAAAGATCGACAATGGCAAGGACGCAACTTGCGCAAAGCCGAGGAACAGCGTATTTTTCAGGACGATCCGTTGCGCAGACGCGCCGGCGACTTCGACTGGGGCGGGCTCCGGCTCACTCATGGCGCCTGCGCGGCGTGCTCTTGTTCATCCCATTGACCGGATAACACGCCAAGCGCGTAGTCTGCGATCGCGAGTGACGCGGTGAGGCCCGGTGACTCGATACCGTACAGATTGACCAATCCCGGAACGCCGTGAACGGCAGGGCCCTGGATCAGGAAATCTGGAGCCGGTTCACTGGCGCCGGCTAACTTGGGGCGGATGCCGGTATAACCAGGGCTGAGACTGCCGTCAGTCAGCCCTGGGTAATAGCGGCGAATGGCTCGATAGAATGTCTCACAACGCGACTCGTCGAAACTGTAGTCGACGCCGTCCAGCCAGCTGACGTCGGGCCCGAAACGAGCCTGATGCGCGAGGTCGAGCGTGAGGTGCAAGCCGAGCCCCCCTGGCACCGGCACCGGGTAGATCAGTCGACTGAAGGGTGAGCGTCCACCCAGCACGAAATAGTGACCCTTGGCAAAGCGCTGTTCGGGGATCGTCGAGGCTGCAATGCCGCTGATGGACCGAGCCACCTCCTGAGCACGCAAGCCACCCGCATTGACCAGTGTGCGGCACCAAACCGTCGCCGCATCGCTACCGCCGGTCTGAATTTCGATTCCGTCCGACACGACTCGTCCGCCGACTACTGGCGTCGAGACAACGACGTCGGCACCACAGCGCTCGGCGTCTCGCCGAAGGGCACTCATGTACGCGTGAGAATCGATGATGCCCGTCGCGGGCGAGAGCAAGCCGCGAACGGCGCAAATCATCGGCTCGAGCGACAACAGCTGTGCTTGGTCGAGCCAGACGAGATCGTGGACGGCGTTGGCCTCGGCCTGGCTCTTGAGCTGCTCGAGCACGTGGCACTCGTCGTCACTCGTCGCGACGATGATCTTGCCGATGCGCTCGTGCGGAACCCCTTCGGCCGCGCAGAACTCATACAGCGCGTCGCGACCGGCTACGCAAAGCCGCGCCTTCAGCGAGCCGGGGGCATAATAGATGCCCGCGTGGATGACCTCGGAGTTGCGCGAGCTCGAGTGAGCACCCAAGTGTGTCTCCGCCTCGAGCAAAGTGACCTCGCGCCCCGACCGCGCCAGCGCTCGAGCAATCGCGAGTCCGATCACTCCACCCCCAATGACCAACGCGTCGACCACTATGTCAGCCACCGGGTCACGAGACCACGAAGGGTGGCCGCCGGCTAGCTCGCAGAGGCGCGCGCGACCCGTACCTCCGGACCGCCGGCCACCAGGCCGGCAGCAGCGCTAGCCAAGCGCTCTTGCCCCTGGTCTAGTCGGTCCAGTATGCTTTTTTTGGTGAGCGAATCTCGCCTAGTACCGCAGCGAGTCGCTGCTCTCTACGACCAGAATGCCTGGGCGCTCCGTGGAGCTTCCAGCGCCAGCTACGCCGAGAGCGCGCGCTAGATGCTCCCGATCACGCTCGGTGCCGCCACACCAACCCGGCCGCTCACGATCTTGTGCCTCGGTGCCCACAGCGACGACATAGAGATCGGCTGCGGGGGCACAGTGCTCAAACTGCTTTCCGACTATCCGGGCTCGACGGTGACCTGGGTCGTGTTCGCAGCGCACGAGCGACGCGAGACCGAGGCTCGGGCGAGCGCAGCGGATTTCCTGAACGCCGCGGCCGCGTCCACCGTCATCACTCACCAGTTTCGGGAGAGTTACTTTCCTCATGTCGGCGCCGAAATCAAGGACAGCTTCGAAGCACTGAGGCGCTCGGTAGAACCCGACCTGATCTTGTCCCATCATCGTCACGATATGCACCAAGACCACCGCACCGTGGCAGAGCTGACCTGGAATACGTTTCGCCGCCACCTGATCATGGAGTACGAGATCCCCAAGTATGAAGGTGACTTGGGAAATCCCAACCTACTCGTCGCACTCACGAACGAACAGGCTACGCGTAAGGTCGATTTGCTGATGCAGCACTTCGGTTCACAATCGTTTCGGCCATGGTTCCGGCCGGACGTGTTTCACGGCCTGATGAGTGTACGGGGCGTCGAGTGTCACGCCCCCGAAGGACGAGCCGAGGCATTTCACCTGCGCAAGCTGGTCCTCTAGCTCTCGCCTCTCATAGGCGTTAGAACCCACTAGGAACTCGCCGCTCGATGTCCTCGAAACCGATCGCCTACGTGATGGAGCAAACGCTGGGTAGCATCACGCATTACCTCAACCTACGCCGCGCCGAGTCTGCCGTGGAGGGACCCCTCCCGCACTGGCTGCCGATTGAGTTTCAGCACGGCCGGCTTCCATGGACCGTCACCGGGAGTTTGCTCGCGCGCCGCGCACTTGCCGGGGTTTTGAATGATGTCGACGGCATCTTCATGCATACGACCACGATCGCTCCACTGTCCGTCGATTACTTCGGTAAGAAGCCGGCGGTGCTGTCGACCGACGGCACGCCGCTCAATAAGCGAGACATGCGTGTGGCCTACGGGCTACGACGGGAGGGTCGCTTGGCCGAGCGAGCGAAACAGCTCGCCTACAGTCGACTCTTCGGGCGCGCCGCCGCCATCGTGGCCTGGTCCGATTGGGCAAAGCGCTCATTCGTGGAAGATTACGGCTGCAAAGAGGAGGACGTCGCGGTGATCCCGCCTGGAGTCGACTTGGCCCAGTTCACCGTCGGCGAGCGTGACAACGAGTTGCCGCGAATCTTGTTCGTCGGGGGCGACTTCGTCCGCAAAGGCGGTGATTTGTTACTGGATGTGTTCCGTCGGCGCTTCCTGGGACGGGCCGAGCTGCGATTGGTAACCAAGGCCGAAATGGCGGAAGAACCGGGCGTTCGCGTATTCCGGGACGTCCAGGCAAACTCCGAGCAGCTCCTCGATTTGTTCCGGACCTCGGACATCTTCGTGCTGCCGACTCGGGCAGACTGCTACTCGCTCGTCTGCATGGAGGCCCTGGCTTCCGGGTTGCCTGTGGTTACGACCCGGGTAGGCGGGATCCCGGATATCGTTCAAGAGGGAAGAAATGGTCATTTGATTGGCGTGGACGACGCCGAGGCACTGGGCGGCGCGCTCCAAGGGTTGCTGGCGGACCCCGCTCATCGCCGCCAAATGGGCGTCGAGAGTCGCCTAGTTGCCGTGGCCCGGTTCGATGCGCGGGAGAATGCCCGGCGGCTGTTCGAGTTCGTGCGCTCTCGATGCTGACGCGCAAAAGCCGGCTCGATCTGGTAGAGTTCGAGGGAGAATGCTGGCGTCCGCGATCGTCTGCACAAAAGATCGGTCGGGGGCGATTCCCCACGTGGTCGAGGCATTGCTTGCCGACACCGAGGCGATCTTCGAGCTGATCGTGATCGATCAGTCGCACGGCTCCGAAACGGAGCGCGCGCTCGACCCATGGCGAAATGACCCCCGCTTGCACTATCAACACTCGGCGACCCGCGGCAAAGGCGCAGGCCTGAATGAGGGTATCCGTGTAGCGCGCGGCGAGATCGTGGTGTTCACGGACGACGATTGCCAGCCGCCCCGACAATGGGTCGCGAACATGGCAAAGGCACTGAACTCGCAGCCGAGCGCGGTGATTGCGTTTTGTCAGGTACTTCCCGTCGCGCACGATCGAAACGCCGGCTACGTCCCGACCTACTTGTTCAAGAAGAACCGGTTGCTGCGAACAGTCACCGCCATCTGTGGTGGGCTGGGGCTCGGCGCGGGCATGGCGGTGCGGCGGGACTTCGCGCTGGCCATTGGCGGCTTCGATGAGTCGTTCGGACCAGGCGCACGTTTCCCGTCAGCAGACGAATGGGACCTGGCGATCCGAGCGCTCTTGAACGGCAAACACGTTTACGAGACTGCCGAGCTGGCGATCGTACACGATGGCTTTCGCACCTTCGAGGAGGGCCTCAAGCACGCGCGGCGTGATTGGATGGCGATCGGCGCGGTGTGCGCGAAGCCGCTTCGCGCAGGCCACTTCGAAGCCGCAATCGTGCCCATTTGGCTGCTCACGACGCGCGCGCTGATGCCGCCAATGGCGGATTTGATCCATCTACGAAAGCCACGCGGGCTCGGACGGATCGTGGCTTTCGCACGAGGCTTTGCCGATGGCTTCGCCACACCTGTGGACGGCAAGACGCTACGCTTCCGTTGAAGTGCGACGGCCATTGAGCTGGGTCGGGCGGTCACTCGGGCGGCGCGGTGGAGCTTGCATCGGCACCCGGGCCTTCCAATGCCTTCAGGCACGCGACGAGGCTCCGAAATTGCCCGATGCGCATGAAGCTCGGACGCCGATTCGATAGCCGCTATCAGGCTGCTGCGCTGCATGTTACAGCGCTCGGATGCCGGCGTTGGTTACGACGGGTCCAGCCATCCTGACCTCGTTCGCATTTGCAGCGTCGCTCTTGTGGCTGAGCCTGGCTCTTGGACAGAGACTCTTGCGCTGGCTGGGCGTCGCGGAGCACGAATCATTTTCCGAGTGGCTGGTGGTCGCGGCCAGCCTGGGCGCGGGCGCGTTGCAACTGATTCCGATGCTGCTGGGCGCGACGGCGACGCTCAGCGTGTCTTCGATCCGGCTCACGGTCGGTGTGCTTTCGCTCGTACTGCTGCCGGACGTGATCTCGGTCGCGCAAAAGGCTTGGCGCGCCCGTCAACACTGGCACCGCCCGAGCGGTTGGCAGGTGGCGTTTCTCGTTGCGCTCTTGCCGGCGCTGGGCGTCGCTGCGCTGCTCGCGGCGACTCCGACGGTTGATCCAGACGGTCTCGGTTATCACCTGACCGTTCCCAAGCTGTGGCTGCAAAGCGGGTCCCTCCGCTACTTACCGACGTACCCGTATTCCAACACGCCCATGGGCGTGGAAATGCTCTACACGATCGCGCTCGCCTGCGTCGGTGACGCCGGGGCCAAGGCGCTGCATTTCACTTTCGGTGTCGTCGGCGCGGTCGGCCTATATCTGGCGGGCAAGCGCTTGCAGAGCAGCTTGCTGGGGGGCGTAGCGGCGGCGCTGTATCTCGTCGGCCCCCTGGCGGTAGTCACGCTCCTCGGCTGCGCGTACCTCGAGGGCATCACGACCTGCGCCATGAGCGCAGCCACCATCGCCTGGCTAATTTGGTTCCAAACGCGCAAACCTTCGTGGTTGCCGATTGCCTTCGCACTCGCCGGCATCGGGGTCTCATTCAAGATCACCGCTGCTCTATTCCCGATCGCGCTCGGGGCACTCACCCTCTCCACGTTGACCGATCCGGCGCGCCGCGATGGAACGCTGCGGCTGAGCGCGTTGCCGATCCCCTGGCAGGTTTATCCGCTCACGTTACTACCCGTCGCACCTTGGCTCCTGCGCTCCGCGCTCGTCACGGGAAATCCGGTCTTCCCGTTGTTTGCGCGCGTGATTCCGACTCGCGATCTCTCGCCGCTGCTGTCCAAACAGTTCGACGACTACAATCGCTACATGCTTTGGGCGACTCGGTTCGGCGCCCACTGGACCATGGGACAGCGCAAATTGATCCTGGCCGCGGTCGCGCTCATCGCGGTTGCGCTCGCAACCTTCCTGTTCCTCCGGCTCCGCTCGTACATGGCGCGCGCGCTCGTCCTCGTGATGTTGGGCACGGTGCTGGCCCAGCTGGCTGCCGTCGGCCTGTACGCTCGCTATTGGATCCCCTCCTTTGCGGTGATGGCGTTGCCGATCTTGTTCGCGCTCTCCGGTCGCAAGCGTTTCTCGGACCGCACCGGGTGGACACTGCTCGTTGCGGCGACGGCACTTGGTTCGCTGTACCAGGTACGCCAAGGCCTGGACACCGTCGATCGTGACGTTCGCGGGTTACTCGGAACCGCCTTGGGGCTCGAGAGTCAGCGGAGCTTCTTGCACAGGCATCTGCCGCTCTACCCATTGTACGAGCGCGCGAATCTGCTGCCCCCAGACTCGAAGATCCTGCTCTCGACCTACTGTGGGGGCTTCTATCTGGATCGCACGACCTACTGCGCGGAATCGGTGCAGGACTCGCTACGCCTCACGGCTTGGAACTATTTCATGGCCGACGTGACTCGGCTCGGCACCACTCACGTGTTTGCTCCGACCAACCTGCGGGCAGCGGTGCAAGCCAGGCAGTTCGCCACGCGCACGACGATCGGTGTCGGGCAAGGGTCCGTCTCGGAGATCTACCGAGCGCAGCAAAACGAGTTCGTCGGACGCTTGCTCAACGACCACGGAAAGCCGATCGCGACTGCATCCGATACTACCCTTTACGAAGTAGACCTAAACAGCGCTGGGCCACCCTGATCGCGCCTGGGTTCACGCGCGCCGCGCGAAGGTCCAGACCTTGTTCAACACGAAGCCAGAGGCCAACACGACAATCGTCGCCACCGCCTGAGCAACCAAGTAGTGCAGGTGCATACTATCGGTCATGACCTTGACAACGCCGCCATTGAGCAACACGCCAAACGCGGCAACGGTGAGAAAGCGGGGCAAGGTCACGCGATGCGATTGCTGGCTCGCGAAGGTCAGATGGTAGTTCAATACATAGTTCACGAGCGCACCGACCACCGCGCCCACGAGCGAGCCGTTGGTTGGCGACATGCGCAAGAGCTCCACGCACGCGCTCAAGGTCGCAAAGTGGAACAAGGTACCGATCGCGCCCACCGCCGCGTAGCGAACGAACGGCGCCGTTATCAGCTCGAGCGCCCAATGACGGTTGCCCTGGCGCGCGTAAGTCCGGTAGATGATCAGCATCTCACCGGCCGCGCGCACGAAGTCGATCGGGCGAACCTTCGATTCGCCCACGTCACGCCACTGGTCGAGCGGCAATTCGTAAATTCCCACTTGCCCTTGGCGCCCACGACAATAACGAGCAACCAGCTCGATATCGAAGATCCAACGCGACAAAAAGCGCGTCGCGAACAGGCCTCGGTTGAGCTCATCGACGCGGAACAGCTTCGCCCCGCATTGCGTATCATACACGGGTAGCGCGAGCACGATGCTGGCGGCAGTCGCGAACACGCGGCCCAAATAGTGACGGCTCGGCTTGCGCTCGATTCGACGGCCCAGCAGGCCGACGCGAGTTCCGAATACGACATCGACGCGCGCGAGCCGCTTGAAGACATCGATGAAGACGGTGATGGCGTCCAGCGGAGTGGCAAGATCCGCATCCCAAAAGCCCGCATACTGGAACTCCCCGCTCTCCATGGCAAGCAACATGCCGCGGCGCACTGCCTCGGCCTTGCCTTGATTGGGCTGCACGTCCAAGACGCGCATCCGCGAGGGGTGTTTTTGTGCGAGCGCTTGGAGCACGCTCAGCGTCGCATCCGCACTGCCATCATTGACGAGCACGAAACTGACGTCGCTCGTGGTCGACACGTAGGTATCGAACGCCGCCGAGTCGAAACGCGTTGCCTCGTTGTAGCAAGGGACGACAACGCATGTGCTGGGTACGCCTGAGCCGAGGCCCTGTGCCATGCTAAACCCAAGCTCTGTCTTGCGACCGGCGGCAACCCTGCATCGACCTTAACTCGTAGCTCAAGATCTTGCAGGCGTCACCGTGGTTGCTCCGGCGTCGCCCTCTCCGAGGCTCAGCGCGAATGGCCGCGGCTCCCGGCCTGTCGGCCCGGGCTTTGCGCGTGTCGCGAGTCTCGGTCACGCGCCGGCGCGAGGGCACTTTGCTCGTTGATCGGATCAGCATACAGTCTGTAGACATCATCATGCCGAGCACGAGTCGTCAGCGCATGTTGCTTGCGGGGGCCGTGATCGTTTTGCTCGCTGGGTTGGTCAGCAATTGGATTACTGGCCGGGGTGGGGTCGACTTTCCGTCGCTCTACGTCACCGGACGCGGTCTGGTCGAGGGCACCAATATCTACGGACCCGGCGTGACAGACGTGTTTCCGGAGCGTTATGGGGTCGCTCAACCGCAGGGGATGTTCTACCCGCCGGCAACGGCCTTCAGCATGGCGCCGTTTGCCGCGCTGCCTTACGGTTGGGGCCGGCTAGCCTGGCTGCTTACCATCGACCTGACGCTGATCTTCGGCATTCGCAGCCTGGTGCGTTTCACTTTGCCGGGCGGCCGAAATCACGTGTGGATCTCTTGCGCGGGCCTCGTCCTGCTGAGTTCTGCGCTGCGTTGGGGGATGATGCTGCTTCAGGGCGCGCCGCTCGTACTCGGCATGCTGTGCTTCTTCGTCGTCGCCGTGAACGGTAATCGGCCGGGCTGGGCGACTACACTCGCCATTCTCGCGGTAGCCGTGAAGATGACGCTATCCCTGCCATTCCTTGGGATCTTGCTGCTTCGACGACGCTTCTTCTCGGTCTTCGCGGCCGGGGCAACGTGGCTGTTGCTCAATGCGCTCGGCTTTGCACGCATGGGGCACGGCGCGTTCACGGACTATCGACAAAACGTCGGCGCCTTAGAGTCGTTCGGCAACATCAACGCGCCCGATCCGTGGAACCCGCTGTCGCTCCCTCGCCTCGACTGGACGAGCTTGTTTTTTGGTTTGAGCGGTAATTTGAGCTTGGCACGAATCGCGAGCCTCGCGTTGACCGGGCTCGTCGTACTCTGGCTGGTGCGCGAGGGGCTACGCGCGCGCGATCCGCTGAGCCTTCGCAGCACGGCGCTATTTCTGGCGCCCTTGGTCTGTCTCGGCTCGCTGTGCGTCTACCACCACCAGTACGATGCCGCGCTGTTCTTCGCGCCAGCCTTATTGTCGGCGTTCGCATTGGGTCCTGAGCTGCGACCACGGTGGGTAATCTACCTAGTCCTACCGCTCTTGGCGATGATCTTGGTCTTGCCCATCGGGCTCGCCCAGAACGTCATCGCCAACAGCTTTCTCGGCTGGCGCGGTGTGGGTTTGCTGAAACTCTCGTTTCCAGTCGCATTCAGCCTGGCCTTGCTGGGTTCGCTAGTCGCCCTCTCGCGCACGGACCCCAAGCAGGGCGGGGCCACCGAGCCGACTCGCTGACTCAGGACGAGGTGGAGGGCGGTCTGCGAGCGGCGCCCCGCCGGAACACGAGTTCGAAGAGCGCGAATGCACCGCCCGCAGTGAGCGCGGTGAGCGTCGGGTATAGCGGCATCGAGTAACGTGCAAACGCGAGGAAGGCGGCGTAGATCGCGTTGAAGTACACGACCACGACGACCACCGGCCATACCAATGTGCGCTCGCGTCGTGCGCGCCACACACCGAGCCCCGCGAAGCCAAGCACGATCAGCGCCATCGTTCCGACGAGTAGCGATTTCTTCCGCGTCTCCACCACGTACCAGAAGCTCGCGAACTGCGCGCTGAATTTGTACAAGAAGGCGCCTGGCTCGTGCAGCACCCGGCGCTTCACCTCAGCGGCCTCGACTCGATCCTTCTCGAGCTCGAGCTGGGCGCTGACCGTCCCCGGTGGGGGGGTCGGAATCATGATCGTGTTGCCTGCTGCGTCCTTGCCGGAACGGTAGAAGGGGATGCCGTAGGGGCGAAGAAAATTTTCCTCGTAGGTGTTTGCCTCGGGATCCCACTTCTCGCCCGGAGCGCCGCCACCAAAATCCTGGCGCAGCAAGAAGTACTTGGGCTGCGCGTTCACGTATCCGCGCAAGAACTCACCGGGGCCATTGCTGCTGATGCCTCTGAATTGGCCGCCGGTGATCGCGCTATTGCGTAGCGACCAGGGCAGCAGCAATGCGCCGAAACAGACCAACGCGACCAGAGAAGCGACGATTGCCGAACGGTTGATCGAACCAGTGCGCCACCAGTGAAGGCACGAAAGCGGGATGAACAGGACCGGATAGAGGATGACGATCGGCTTGACCAGTGTCGCCGCGGCCGCCGTGACACCGAATGCAATGCCAATACCGACGCTCGGTCGCCGCACCATGAGCAGTCCGGTAAATGCCAGCAAGGCGCTCAACAGACCCATCGAAGTCTCGACTTCGGTCATGCCGATGTATCGCAGGGACTGTGGCACCAGCGGGCACACGATTGCCGCGAGTAGCGCCGCGCGCGCGTCGAACAGCTCGAGGCAAAGTCGCCATACGACGACGCAGGTCACACCGAGAATCACGCAGTTGGCAACGATCAGCGGGCGATAGAAGACGGCATCGGGCAAAGTCCGGTCATCTGAGCCGAACAAGCGAAGCAATGCTGCACCGAAGTAGGGGTAGAGCGGGCCGCGACGAATCGTGGGCCCGTGCCCGAGCGAAAAGCCGTCTCCGTGCGCTAGGTTGCGCGCGAGCTCGCCGAAGCCGTTGAGGTCGACGGTACCCTCGACCAACGCCTGGCGGCCATAAACGACGAACGAAACAAACGCGGCAACGAGACTGCCATACAAGAAAATCACGGCCGAGAGCCGCGACCGGGGCAAGCGAGCGGCGACATCCATCATGACGAAGACTGTGCTCGCACAGAAATCGAGACCTAGGCAAGCGCCGAAGCCGAGGCAGGCGCCTTGGGCTGCGATAGGGCGAATTCCGGTGGCGTCGGGGCAGCGCACGCGACCGGAATTTGCCAGGAGGCTTTCCGGGCCGTGGGGGCGCTCGCAGGCGGTTGTGGGTTCAGTTCAACTTGTACAGATAGATCGAATATCCGATTTTCGCCGTTGGTGTCCGGTTCAGCAGGTAGCCGTATCGACGTTGGGCCGCTGCTGAATCGTTCTGTAATAGTGTCTCCGACACTGCAACGTAGCCGTCCGAGCCGCGTGCTTGCTCTGGCGGGACGTAGCCTTGCAAAGGGCCATCATGCTCGGGCCGCAGGTATTGACCACGGTAGCGGCCGAGCTCCGGGGTCCACTCTTCGTACACTCGGGCGCGACACAGGTCGACGGCGCCCTTCGGGACTCCGGCGTTGACTCGCTCAGCACTACAGAAATAATATTTGAGGTCACCACCGCCAAAGTAGTCAATGGCAACGCTACGGACCTCGGGATGCTCGCGCAGATAGGCCTTCAGCCGACGCAGGTCTTGTCCCCAGTCCACGCTAGAGTCAGAGAAATAACCATTGGCATACGCGGGTCCACCGATGAACTCGTTGAAGTAAGCGGTGTACGCCGGATGCACGAAGGCCGTACTGAGTCCGTACCAGGCGAGCAGCGCCGATAGGGCAAGCAACGCCGGAGTGCGCCAGCTCGACTCCTTGAGTTCACGGTAAAGACTAACAACGCTGGTGCCGACGACCACGAAGAATGGCACGTAGATCGGCAAAATGTGGCGAATTCCGAGGTTCAGGTTCCCCGCCATGGCCGTCGACAGGTAAAAAAGCCCGTAGCCCCCAACCACCCACGCGAGCAGATTCTGCTCGACGTGGGCCGTGATGTCGGACCAGTGCAGGCCCTTTGCGATCAGCCGGCGCGAAGCCACGACGGCCACGACCAGCGTCAACAGCAGGAACGCAATCTGAGTCTTGACCAAGAGCAGTTCGGGAAAATACCAGCGGAAGCTTCCGATTTTGGCCGTGCCGTTGAAATACGTAGGACCGCCGCCTGCGACCCGCCCGAAAACTCTGGCCAAGCCGAAGAGGTATTGGACGAGCGGTTTCATCAATGGAACCTTGTTGAGAATCGTCAGCCCGTGCGGATGGGAGGTCGAGCCATGAATCAGCTTGTCTTGCTCGGCTACCGGCATTTCCAACACGTGCAAGGCATAGAAAGCCCAGACGAAGACCAAGCTGAGGACGGACGCCAACAGCAGACCGCCGACGTACACTTGCGCGCGACGCCAGAGAGGACGTGGGTCCCGTCGCACGAGAGTGAGAACGACTGCCACGAGACCAAGGTACGGGTAGAGCAGAATGGACGAAAACTTCGTCACCTGTGCGGCCGCAAGCGCTAGGGCGAAAAAGCCAAGCCGGTCGAGTCGTGGACCTTCGATGAAGACCACGTACGCGGCCAGCGTCATGAACATGAACACGGTCGCACCAAGGTCTGTCGTGACGTAGCGCGCGTGAGCGATGATGCTCGGACTCAACGCGTAGAAGAACAGGATGAGCAGCGCTGCAGCAGGGCCGTAGCGGTCGCGGCAAAATCGAAAGAGCCAGGCCCCAAAAACGATCGCCAAGAGGAGGATTGGCAGTCTCGCCCAAAACAGGATCCGATCGGCATCGTTCCCCAAATGATAAAAGAAGTCCGCTCCAACGAACCACTCACCATTGACGGCGGTTGTCCAGGCCTCGCTCTGATCGGGAAACTGGAGCTCCAGTAGCTGCAGAGGGATTGCAGCCAAGTCTTTCATTAGCGGCGGATGCTCGGGATTGAGCCGATATTGCCCATAACGCAAGTATGAATAACCGGCGGGAACGTGGGCGACCTCATCGAAGATCGCCGAATCCTCCGACATGCTTGTGACGCCGAGAGCAAACATGACGGCCAACAGGCACGCCGCCCAATAGCCTGGATGCTCGACGAGAAATCGACGGACGCGAATTAGGGACGCAGTAGGCAGCATCGGTTCAACCTTGCGGGCGATAAACTCGGAGCTCTTGCGCCGAGAACCATTGTGCCGAATGGCGGGGGCGCACGAAGAATGCCGATTTTTATCTCACACTTGTATCTTGCCGTCATGAAAAAAGGGCGGGCAGTCGTGATCGACACTAGCTCCCGAGCGCCGCAGCGGCTACTCGGCGCCGCGTGGCCCTGGGCAGGGTTTTAGGCTTCGAAAGCCGGTGCCGGAACCTTCCGAAAGGGCGCGGAACTAAACGCGAACGTGTCGTGCGCGCGTCGCCGCGCGCTGCGCGATCATGCCAATTCAAACACGAGTTGCGAGGCGACGGCCGACGCCTGGCTGTATTAAGATGGTCTCCGCTCTCGACCGCGATTTATGACATGTAAGTCAGCTTCTGACTGCGGCCGCGCGCTGGCTTTGGGCTTAATTTGTCGTTGCCGCAGTCGTAGCGGTCCCATAACATTGATGATGTTTGAGCATTTGAAGGTGCGCACCATGACTAGTCCCAGCTCAAGTTTCGAAGACGTTCCGCACCTGAAGCCGCTGTTGGCGGGCATAACGCTCTGTCTGGTGGGCGGGGTCGTGAGCTGCACATCGTCGGGGGCGGTGCCCAAGACGAACTTCGCGAACGCGGGGAGTTGCGCCAACAGCCCTTGCGACGCGGGTGCCGACAATGGCGGTGCCGCGGCGGGCAATGCTCCGACACAATCGGGGTCTGGGGGTGCCGGGCTTGCGGCCGCTGGCTCCGGAGCCGGCGGGCGGGGCGGCGCCGGGCCGGTAGGCGGTGGGCCGATGATCGATCCACCGGGGGACGTCGCGTGCGATGTTCCCGCGCAGACAGACTCCGCCGGGGATCAAGGTGGCATCGCGCCGGGTCGGTTCTTCGCGGCCTCGGGTAGTGGCAAGGTGCTCCTGCTGTGGAATGCACCGGCGGGCGCGACCGCGTACGCGATCTATCGCGGTACTAGCCCGGATGCCGAGGGCAAGACGCCGATCGCGGACAATGTCACTGGAGTGAAATACGTCGACACCGGGGTGACCAACGGGACACGTTACTATTATCGAATCGCGGTAGCGAGCGGCCCTTGTCCGGGCGGCGCGCTGTCCGAGGAAGCGAGCGCGCAGCCCACGGATGCGAACCCCGCGACGGCCTTCCAAGCGGCGGTCGGCAGCATCAATTCATTTCCTAGCAAGGTGTATACCCCGACGTCAATTCCGGCTTACTCCGCCGATAGTCTGCCCAAACCCATCGTCGACGACCATGCCGAGTGGCTTCCACTTTATGACAAAGCCTGGCAATTGGGGTTCAAGGATCTGAAGCAACCGACAGCGGCGAACGGCTTCGTTTCCAATTTCATCGACGCCGCTTTCAATGGGCATATCTTTCAGTGGGACACTGTCTTCATGCTCCAGTTTGGAGCTTATGCGCAGCAAGCAGAAACCATCGGCTCACTCGATAATTTCTACGCCAAGCAACATGCGGATGGCTTCATCTGCCGCGAGATCGATCAAGCTGGCGGCGGTGACGTCCTTTATACGGGCGTGATCAAGGACGCCGTCAATCCGCCACTCTACTCTTGGGCGGAATGGCGACACTACGCTTTCACGGGAGATCAATCTCGCCTGGCAAGCGCAATCATACCGATCGCGAAGCACTATGACTGGCTGCGCAAGAACCACGCGCTGGCAAACGGAGCGTACTGGAACACCGGGCTCGGCGCTGGCGAGGATGACCTCAAGCGCAAGGACCCTACTTCCTGGATCGACATGACTGCCCAGCAGGCCCAAAACGCGATATTTTCTGCCTTCATGGCCACTCTGGTCAAAAACGATTCCCTGTCCGCATTTTTCGTCGAAGAGTACCTGTCGCTCTCGAAGCTGCTGAACGACAAATTTTGGGACCCGACGACGACGCTGTTCACGGACTTGGCAGCGGACGGCTCGCCGACGCATGTAAAGACCGCACTGGCCTTCTGGCCCATGGTCGCCGGAACCCCATCGCTCAGCCAGGCGAATTCACTGCAAATGCATCTGCGGAATCCGGCAGAATTTTGGCGGCTGAACGTCGTTCCGGTATTGGCGGCCGATCAGGAGGGCTACACGGCAGACGGAAGCTATTGGAATGGCGCGGTGTGGGCCCCCACGAACTACATCGTCATGGAAGGCATGCAGCAGTATGGCTTTCACCAGCTCGCCACGTTGGCGTCGCGTCTCTATCTGAGCAACATGGCCACCACGTTCCAAAAGTCGGGAACGATTTGGGAGCACTACGCGCCTGAAGGCGGGGGCGGTTCGGGCGTCAGCGACTTCGTGGGCTGGAGCGGGATTGGTCCCATCGCTTTGCTGATCGAGAGCGTGCTCGGGATTCGCATCGACGGCGCCGCAAACACGGTGCAATGGCGCCCGACGCTGGCACAGAAGAATGGCATCACTGGTCTCACGGTTGGGACAGCAGTGGTATCCCTCGTGGCGTCACCGATTGCGAATGGAACTCGTATGCTCACTGTCGATACGACCAAGCCAATCCGCGTCGCCATCGACACCGGCTCGCATCAAGCGACCTACGCCATACCGGCCGGCGGCAGAACACTGACGGTGCCGGCAACGAGCTTCTAGGGCCGCGCTTTCTTAGCCGGTCCTCCTTCGAGCCCCGCGGCGCTCGCCATGAACTCCAACACGCACCCGCACGTGACCCGAGGTTGGACGAAGCGCCGAATCCATCTGGCGCTTCCACCTGATCTTTCGCCAGCTCGAGCTGAACGCTGATCAGCCGGACGGGCTACTTCCAGTCCGGGCTCGGCTTTTCGGGGAAGACGATTAGGCGCCGACCGGCGAAATTGAGGACGAGCCCAATCGCTGTCGCTCCGACCTTCGCCATCACGGCGGACAGACCCATCGTGACGAAGAAGCGAGTCGAGTAAAGATCGACTACGCTGACCACACCCACGACCAGCAAGAACAGCAGGATCTCGGTGGCAGACTTCCATTTCGCTTCACGGCGAAAGAGGATGAGCACCGACAGATAGTAGTTCACCGCCGCAGCGCCGAAGAATGCGGTGAGTGCGGCCGCGGTTACACCCAAGGCCGGCAGCAGCGCGAGAAACAGCAACAAGTTGATGATCGCCGAAAACCCGCCAATGAAAATGTAGAAGAAGAACTGTACGATCCACGGAGCGCGGTGCAGATTGTATTTGAGAATGCAGTACAGCGCCCGGAAGCCGTCCTTGGCGCCGATCTTCTTGCCCTCGGCATAAGTTCGGCCGTGATACGAGATGCCCATCTCGTAGATGCGCAGCCGCATGTGCGCGATCTTGGCTACCACTTCCGGTTCGAATCCGAAGCGGTTCTCTTCGATTGGAATGCTCTGGATGATCTCGCGGCGGAACACCTTGTAACAGGTCTCCATATCCGTGAGATTCAGATCGGTCAGCATGTTCGACAGCAGCGTCAAGAAGCTGTTGCCGAGCGAATGCCAAAAATACAGTACGCGGTGGTAGCCGTGCGACAGGAAGCGCGAGCCGAGCACGACGTCCGCCTCACCCTTGCGCAAGGGCACGACTAGCCGCTTGAGATCCATCGGATCGTACTCGAGGTCGGCGTCCTGGATGGCAACGAAGTCACCCGTGGCCTTGGCGATGCCGGTGCGCAGCGCGGCGCCTTTGCCTTGGTTCACGTCGTGATAGAGCACGACGAGCCCTGGGATTCGCTCGGCGAGCTTGTACGCAACCTGGCGGCTCTTGTCCTTGGAGCAGTCGTCAACGACGATCAGCTCCAGAGTCAACCCTTCGTCCTCGATCTCCAGCACCTTATCGATGCATGATTCGAGCGTCTTCTCTTCGTTGTAGCAGGGGATTACCAGAGTAAGCCGAATGGGCGGGAGGACGCCGTCGGTAGTGCTTTGAAACGAGGGAGCAAGCGCTGGGCTGGCGGTTGGCATGTTTTCCACTAGGGTTTCCCTGCTGTCACGCAATCGAACGATCAAAGCCCCGCCCCGACATCGTGAGCCGAGCGGCGTTCGAAGATAGTGGATCACATACGTCCCCCTTAAGTCATCCGAAATCTTCCGTGGGCGGCTTCGGGTCGCGGGCGTCCATCGCGTGAGCGCCGAACACAGAACACGAGCGCGAGCGCGAGCCCAGATCACGAAAAGCAACGAACCGTTAAGCGTGTTGGCCAAGGGGCCGGCGACAAAATGCTCATCGCGATACGCCAGCGAAACTACGTGGAGCAGAGCGAGCTGATTGCCTGGACGTCGAGTTGGGACGCGCGGCAGCTCGCTGATTGAGGTTGAGCAATTAGTCTCGTCAGGCGCCAATTCACGAGCGCCGCTAACGACGCAAATGTGGCGAGTGCTGCGAGTGCTGATCGCTGGCCAAGAGCCGCGAGCGGCAGGCCGCGACGCCACGTCGACGCGACTCGGTGCCCATGATATGCACAAGGATGATGCAGGGAGCACTTGCTGTTGCTTTGGGTATCGTTCTTTCCGGGTGTACCTTCTACACTCGGTGCCCCAAAGGAATGACCTGCGGCGACCAGCAGGGCGCGGGTGCCGCGGACAACGGCGGTGGAAGCTCGGGAAACTCAGGCAACTCCGGCGGGGCCGGGCAAATCATCGGCACGCCGCCGACGGGATCCTGGAACAACGCGACCAGTAACCTAGCCGGTATGAAAGCGGGGTTCGCCAACATGACCTACGCTTCGGCAAAGCCCGACGAAGACAAGGTGATCTCCGGGCTGTCAGAGCTCGGACTGTGGGAAAGCTCCGACGGGGGACAGAGCTGGCAAGCAATGGGCACCGGGGTCGATTCAGCCATCATCCCCAACCGACCTAGCTCGATTCAGTACGATCCAGAGCACCCCCACGTGTTCTGGGAATCAGGGAGCTACGGCTCCGGTGTGTTTCGCACTGACGACAACGGGGTCACGTTCTTCCAACTGGGCACCTTCGGTGGCACCGACGCCATTAGTATCGACTTTGCCGATCCCGATCGGCAGACCATGCTCGCGAGTGGTCATGAGGAAGGGCATTTGCTCCGCCGTTCGGTCGACGGTGGGTCGAATTGGGAGGAAATCGGGACGGCGAATCTGCCCAGCGAAGTCGGCGCTTGCAACTACCCGCTCGTGTTGAACGACGAGATCTTTCTCTTCAGCTGCAGCAGGTTTGGCGGCGGAAGCATGTGGGGGATCCTGGGCTCGCTCGACGGCGGGGAAACGTGGACGGTGCAAGGAAAGATCCCCGCATCGCGGGAGGCCCTTCTGGCATCGGACGGAACCATCTTCTGGTCGGGGGAGGGTGGCGGTCTGCTGCGCAGCGCGGACCAGGGGCAAACTTGGACGTCGATCCCCATCGAAAAGCTGCTGGAGGTGCACCCGATCGAGCTGCCCGATGGCCGTATCGCCACCCTCACCGAGCAATACGTGATCGTTTCAGAGGACAAAGGGCTGACGTGGAGTCCCGTCACATCAGCCACGCCGTTCAGAGGAGAGGGCCTGACTTACTCGGAGCAGCAGCAGGCGTTCTTCATCTGGCGCGCCTCGACCACCGAAACGGTGCCGGATGACTCGCTCGCTCGCTACGACTGGGATTTCGCCGCGCCGTGAGGCGTGCTTTCACTGCACTGGATCGGCTGGAAGCACTGGGGGCGCAGTGAGCGCTGGATCCGGGCCATCGCCATTCAACGCCCTGAGGAAGGCGACGAGCTGACCACGCTCTGAGTCGGTCAGATCTCGTGCGTGGTTTTCCGACACGCCCAAGTAGCCGTCCTTGTCCCCACCGTTGTTGAAGAAGATGACCATGTCTTCGAGACTGCGAAACTGCCCGGTATGCATGAAGCTCGGGCGGCGACTGACGCAGCGCAGGCTCGGGGTTCGAAATGCGCCGAGTAGACTCGCAGGATCGGGCAAGTGATCGAGACGCCCGTCGTAACCGTCACTGTAGACGCCCTTCGAGTTGAGGGGGTCCGTCAGCAGCGCCCCGATGCCAGCGGATGCGCCAGCATCGGGAATTGGGACGACAAAGAACGTGAAGTCCGCGTGCAGACCGACGTTGTGAAACGCTCCGTCCGTCAAATACGGGCCCGAGTGACAGGAACTGCAGCCGCCCTTGCCCACGAACAGCCGTGCGCCCGCTTGTTCCTCCGCAGAAAGCGCCGCAGCCTCACCGGCCATCCAGGCGTCGAAGCGGCTCTGACCGCATTGCAGCTGCCGAGTGTATGCCTCGATGGCCTTCCCCATATTGACGACGATACGCGTCACTTCCGGATCGTCGTAGCCGGGCTTCACACAGACACCATGGATCTGATCGGTCGTCAGCTTATCGCAACCGGCGTCTTTCGGGGCGACGGCGGCGTACCGATCGAGTGCCGGCATAGGGCCGAAAATCGCTTCGTACTCGGCTCGATACAGCCGTGCCACTTGCTGAGCGACGAACAAGCGTGAGCTATTCATTTCGACGGGATCTTCGATCGGCGTGAAGACCTGATTGAACATCGCGTCGTGGCGGCCGTCCCAATTCAAAAGGGCCACCTGCCCGACATCCAGCAAGGAGGGCGCGCGACGATGAGTCCAGCCCGAGCCGAGCGAGATCTGTTGGCGCGAACTGCGGGAGTCCAAGAAGCTGGTCGTGGGTACATGGCAGCCCGCGCATGCGACCTTCCCGGTCTCACCCTGGAGCCCGAGCGTGCCCGGGTCTCCGTTGTTGCTTTCATCCAGCAGAGGCCCAGAAAATCGTGGATCGAAGAACAGCTTCTTGCCTAGCTCGCGCGCGTTCGGGTTCAGCAGATAGGCGTTGGTGGGATCCGACGGGGGCGCTGGCAAGACGGCAGGCGACTGCATCGCGAGCTCTCGCAGATCCATGTCGCCCGCAAAGCCTGCGCTTGGTTGACCCTGTGAACCGGCGCAAGCTCCACATAGCAGCATCAGCGCTAAGGTAGCGGCAGACTTCACTCGTGCTTCTCCAACGAACGCATCCTACTTGCTCGTTTGCACGTCGAGGTCGACATTTGCCACGTATTCGGTATTCGATGGCGGCGTTGCCAGCTTGAATTCGATCGTGTTGTCGCCGTTCACGAGCTCCCCGATCGGGATGTCGTTGGTGAGCGCACGGGTGCCGTTCCTCGGCCCGCCCGCGCTGTCAGTCAATGCCGGAATCGGGTACACGTGTTCCGCGCCACCATTGAGCCGGAACAAGATCGTACGCGGGGACTCGCCGAGGAAGCTGTAACTCATCGTGGCGGCGATCGCGTCGGTCAAATCGACACCCTTGATCGGGAGAACCGTCCAATCCTTTTCGGTCACGAAATAGCCATACATCTTCCCGCCCACTCCGTCGATGTCGGGCTCGGTGTTGTTGGCAGTCGGATAGCCACGCGGGTTCGGATAACTCGGCCCATCGAAGCCGATGTTGTCCCAACGGTACGTCTGCACTCCGGTCGTGGTTTGGTTCTCGCAGTAGTCCTTCCGGGCATTGTAGGCGGAGTGCTGGAAGTGCACATAGCCGCGCGTGAACGGCAGATCGAGGTTCTTGGCTACCGCAAGCCGGTGCAGGTTCGTGGGATCATCGAAGTTGCTGGCCCAAATTTCGACCTGATCTTTGTTGATCAGGATCTTGAAGCGGTTCAGCTTCTGATCTTGAACGGTAATGCAGCGATCCGCGTCCGAATCATGCTGGAGTTCCCAACCCGGATAGCTGTGCAAGACCTTCCAATCCTTGGACACGAAAACGCTCGCTACTTCGGTTGCGTTTCGACCCTGCGGGCAGGTGTTCAGGCCTTGAAAATTGATGCCGAATCCGTTCTCGGGGTACGAGAGGACACCTGGGGCCTCGTGGTACGGGATCGGGCCGGGCTCTTTGGTCACCCAAAGTTCGATCCACCAGCCGTGACCAAGGTTACACGGATTTACCTTGGCATCGACGTCAAACATGATCGTGCCTGTGCGATCGGTGAAGTCGAACAGCTGGCGCGCCCGATTCGAATTAATCGCGAAGTCCCCTTGGTCGTCGTAGACTTCGTTCAACTGAGCTGACACGAGCCCGTCGACGCCGATGCCATCGCAGATGGCCACATCTTGTTCCAAGGGCACGTTCGAAAACGGCTTGCCACACAGTGCTGCCGGCTCCGGCATGGTGCCTGGGATGGTGCTGACCGGGTTTCGCACGAAGGCTTGCCGGGTCTCATGGCCCCAGCGCGCGAAGCTCCAACGCTTCTCGTCCAAGTCTCCGCTAGGACCGCCTGGATCAGGGGTGGTGAACTCTTCGCAGAATGCCGGATCGGCGATGCCACAGCTGCCCGGTGGCGAGCGCTTGGTAGTAGTCGGCGGGGTGTAACTCCCGCCGGCGCCATTGCCGGTTGCACTGCTGCCGGCCACGCCGTTCCTTCCCGCATCGCCGGTGTCGCCGGGCGAGTCGGCAGCGCCTGACGCAGAAGCTCCAGCGCTCGAGAGAGCGCCCTTACCACTGGAGCCGCTGCCGCAAGAGACGACGCCGACCAGCACCGCCAAGGACATGAGTATCGAACGATCGATCGTCGCCATGATTCACCTTCTAATTCTTGCGCGGTGTTGCATCCGCTCGGTTAGCGGCTCAGCGGACCTTGACAGCCCACATGCCATCGGTCCAGTTCGCGGAATATAGGACGTTGTTGGCAGAATCGAAGCCCATCGAAAATGGGCCGGAGCCAAAGGTTTGCGCGCTGAACTGTTGCCAACTCACGCCATCCCCTTCGGGTGACGTATAGTAGTGAGAGTTTCCGAAATCCGGAGCCAGGAACACCGAAGTGCCGTCGCCGAAGACCGTGTTGAAACCGCCGTTTACCGGCAACGTGACGGGCGAGAAGGTCGCGCCGTTGTCCTTGCTCATGATAATCGAGCTCGCGGCCGACGCGTATACGAACCCTGCTTTATCGTAGTAAATGTCCCCGCCGCCGTGCTGGATGCCAACTTCCGATACTTTTTTCCAAGTCTTGCCGGCGTCGCTCGTACGATACATTCCAGCACCCTGCGTGCCGAGCAACCACGTGTTGCGATCGCCAATCTTGAGCTCGGGGTCGTACAAGAAATTGATTGCGTGACCGGTTCCCCAGCCATCCATGGGCGGGTGCACAATCCAGTTCTCGCCGCCGTCATTCGACTCCAATACGCCGGAAGAGGTGTTCCACTTGGTGTCAGTCCAGCCCCACGCGCCATGGTGGGCCAGCAAGATGTGATTGAAGTCCGTCGGGTCCACGGCGATGTCGTAAACGTCGTATTGGAAAAGACTTTCCGCTTTCTCCAACGCCTTGAACCCGTCCGTCTGATAGAAGCTTTCGCCACCGTCGCAGGACGTCCAGAAGCCTTCGCTGTTGCCGCGCACGCCGTCGACAGCATACAGGTGGTTCGAATCATTCGGATCGACCACGATGTGAATTGGCTCATCCAGGCCGCTCACGTGCCGCCAAGTCGAACCGGCGTCGACGGACTTGTAGATGCCGGCGTTCGCGGCCACGATATCGAACGCGGAGATGGTCAGGTAGAGGGTCGAGCTGTCGCATGGGTCGGTGGCGAGCCCTTGCGTGAACACGTTCGGCACGGTGGCGAATGGAACTTGCGGCGGGCTGATGTTCAGCCACGCGCCGGTCGTCAGCGCGGGTGCGTTTCCTGGCCGGGTGGTGTTCTTCAAACACACCGGCGTCGCGCCCTTGCATGCGCTCCCAAGGCCGACAGAACCAGCAGCCGAACCGCCCATGGATCCGCTCGGTGAGCCGCCCCGAGAACTACCAGCGCTGCCACTCGCGTTGGAGCCAGAGGCACCCGCGACGCCGCTGTCCGACCCTGCCGAAGACGCGGAGCCAGGCATCCCCGCTCCTGCCTCAGGGGGCGCCTTTGCTTCATTAGCACCGCCGCCGCAACCGATTGCTGCAATCGCAACGAGGGCGTTCAGTTTGTTGAGCCAATTCATGTCTGTCTTCCTTTGCAGTCTTCTTCGGCTGCGACGTCACGAGACGATGGCGCCGATGGTAGCGCACCCAGTGCGGGTTGGTAGTGCACTGGTTGCGGTTTGTCGCTCGGCGCCGAACCGTTTCGTCGATTGCCGGTGCGTGCAAGTTCCTGTCTCCGTCCAAATTTACCAGAGACCGAGGCAGCGTTCTCATTATACAAGCGTTGGGGACCGCGTTTCCCCAAAGTCGGTCCGCGGCGCACATCAGCGGACAGCGGACCCGGCGAAACACTCCTGACGTTAAAGGGTTCTATGTCAAGCGTTCCGCCACTTTTGCTTGGACCGATTCTGGTGCTTCTCCTGAGCTGGTTCATGACCGCGCTCGGTTACCGTGTAGTCGTGCTTACGGGTATCATCGCCCCTTGCTTAAGGGTGACAGAGCGTGGCCTCGTGTATCTGGCCATCGGCGCAGGGGTTTCACAGTACCTGCCATTTTTGCTCGGTTCGATGGGCATCTTGTCGATACGAAACGTAAAACTCGCGATTGCCGCGCTCGCGCTTTTGCTCGCACGTGATCTGCTGCACGTAGCGAAAGTAGCCGCTTCCGAAATTCGGGGCCTCTGTCGAGTGCCAACGCAACGCTGGCTGACCGCCTGGCTGCTGATCTTGACGGCGTTCGGCGCAACGTTGCTCCTGCGCGCTTCGCTCATGGGCAGTCTGGGAGACGATGACGGCTATCATCTCCTTGCTCCGAAGCGTTGGCTGCAGTCGGGGACGTTGGAGTATCTGCCGACCTATACCCATACGAACGCGCCGATGGGGTTCGAAATGCTGTACGCGATTGCGCTATCGCTCGGCAATCCGGCGGCGGCAAAATTGCTGCACTTCGGCGCGGGCGCGCTGTGCCTGCTCGCCCTATTTCTGTGCGCGAAGAGACTCGGTCACGCGGCTGCCGGCGTGCTCGCAATCTCCTGCCTGCTGTTGGAGACGCCGCTCTTCGATCTGCCCGTGCTATTCAACCTGGCGTACACGGACCTCGCAGTGTGTTGGCTGACGCTAACGAGCTTGCTGCTGTGGCTGATTTGGCTCGAACACGATAGCCTCCCGCTTTTGATGGGCGCGGCGCTGTGCGCTGGGTTCGCAGGCTCGTTCAAGTTCACTGCGCTGTCCGTCGGGGCTGGTTTGATGCTGCTCGTCTATCGGCAACTCGAGCGACGCAACGTGCCCGTTCGCGAAATGGCCGTACGACTAGGCACCGTCGGCGCGCTTTCGGCGGCGCCGGTTCTGCCTTGGCTTTGGCGCAACTGGCGCGTGACCGGCAATCCAGTCTACCCGATCCTATCGACGCTCTTACCCACGCGAGATTGGAGCAACGAACACGCCCAGATCTTCTCACGGTTTTTCCGCTATTACAATTGGGGTCAGGGGTACGGCTTGGACTTCGCGACGCGCAAGCTCGTGTTGATTGCGGTGGGCGCCGGCGTGCTCGGCGCTTACGCCATTGGCTTCGTGCTCGTGAAACAGCCGGCGCTGCGTGATTTGCTGCTGTTCTCGGCGCTGCTGATTGCTCCAGCGCTGCCCGTCACGGGGCTGTACTTTCGATTCTGGCTGCCCGCCACCATCTGTACGATCTTGGTCACCGCGTGCGTATTCGCTCGGCATTTCTCGGCAGAACGGTTGATACAGGCCGGCCTGTTCCTGCTGCTCGTGAGCGTCGTTAAGTGGGGACGCTGGGCACGGTACGACGTCGCGAGCGGTCTGCCCGTTGCTCTAGGGCTGCGCGAAGAACGAAGGGACGACCAATTCTGGCGTACGTGGCGCTACGTGAATGAGAACACACCGCAAAACGCTCATGTGCTGATGGCGGCGTTCTATCCGGCCTTTCAACGGTCGAGCGGTGTTGCTTTTTGGGTCGACCGCGCAACCTACAATACGGACAGTCACCTACAGGACTTCATCCAGCTTCGAACCTGGGATTCGTTCGTGAGCAGCGTCGAGAAGGCGAAGATCGATTTCGTAGTCGTGTGGAACAAGGCGGAAATCCAGCTGGCGCCCGGCTTTTCGAGCTATCCCGCGGGACTTAATGAGTATTCTTTCAGCCGTCGCCTGGTGGACGAGTGCGGGTCGCTCGTATTTCGTGACGGCCAGTTGGAAGTGTATCGCCTGGCAGGCGCGCGGGGGCGTTGCGCCGCGCAGACTCGCAGTGCATTGTGAGAAATCGACGAGACCACGATGGTCTCATCATTAGAGGGCGACTTTCGAACTCGAACGCAAGGTTGCGTGGACCAGATCACTCTGCCAACCTTGCGCGGATGTTCCCGAAGCGCATTTCTCTTTCACGGCTTCTTCGTATGAGTCGTTGCCGGGCGGGACTTGGCACGCCGGGGGGCGTCGTGAGCGTCCTCGCGTTGTTGTGTGTTCACTGTGGCTCGGCGCAGCCCCACGCGGAGGCCGGAGGCAACGGTGGCGGCGGGCCAGGCGCAGCGGGCCAGAGCGGCGAGCAAGCGGGCACCGGCCAAGCGAGCGGCGGTGCAGCAAGCGGCGGACGAGCCAGCAGCGGCGGACGGGCAGGAAGCGCAGGGAGCCCAGGTCCCGCAGTGGACACCACGCCCGGCGGACCCGGTTGCGGATTCGGAGACTCGCCAACTTTCTGCGATACGTTCGACGCCCCCTCGCCGCAAATGGGCCGTGCCGGAGAACTCGACTCCCTCGACTGGAGCGGGGCCCGGCAGCAACCCCAAGTGCCGACGGGGGCGGGACTTGCCATCGGCATCATCGAAGGCGTGATCCCGAGCTGCCGATCGGGTGTGCCCGCGCATGTTTTTCCCGATCAAGACACGCTCATCTGCGACCCGAACGGGGCCATTACGAGCCATCATCTCCTGACCGCCGCTGCGGCTCAAAACTACGGACAGAATTCGTATCGTATTCGCCAGCCTTTCGATTTCGCTGGTCGGACTGGCAAGATTGTATTCGACGGAGAAGCGTTCACGCAGCAGCTCCTCGGCTGGATCTCACTTGAGATTAGTGAAGACCCCACTCCGGGGCCTTCCTTCGCGCTCGGGTCCCCAGGTACCGCGAACGACGAGGGCAGTGTCGTCCCCAGGAACGCGGTTCAAATTCAGTTCGCCAATGCTTGCAACGGCCATGGTGATACGCCGAGCGCCGGGATCAGCGCAATCGTGGTCGACACGAACTACGTGCAGACGGCAAACATCCCAACTGATCTCGTGTGCATGAAGACCCTGCAGGGTAGTCTGAACCACATCGAAGTGACTCTGTCGCAATCGAGGGTCGAAGTATTCGCCACGGACGCTTCCCCCGACGGCAGCAGCTTCGGCGCCCCCGTGTTGTTGTACGGCCTGGATCTCGATCTTGGCTTCTCGAGGGGCTACGTAAGCATCACGACGCACAACCATGCGACGCGCAAATACAGCCCCGAAAACGCGCTCAGCGCTTGGAGCGCGCGTTGGGACAATGTCGGCTTCGACGGGCCCCCCATCTCCAACTTTCGCGAGTACGAGATCCCGGATTCCCTGACCAAGGCGACCAATGCTTTCAACAACAACGAAGCGGTGACGAACATCGGCTATCTGGTGGCGGACGTGGGGAGCTCACCGAATCCGGCGGTACACTTTCACGGCGTCGACACCAGCGGACAGACCAAGGCGCGGCTCGCGCTTTCGACCTGGTACCTGAGGGGCGACGCGACGGCGACCTACGTTTTGCGGTATCGCTTCAACGGCGGCGCCTGGCACGATCGAAAGCTGAGCGCGGACGAATTGACGGTACTGAACGATTCACGTTCGCAGGGCGCGATGGGAATCATCATCGAAGTCGCGATGTCAGACCTGGTTTCAGGCGACAATTCATTGGAGTTTCAAGCCGAGAACATCCCGCAAAACTATCCGCCCGTGGTTTCGAATATCGACCTGATCCTATCTCACTAGTTACACGGCGTTCCTTACCGAGTCGCCCGCTCGCTCGTTGAATGGACTTCAGATCGAGCTGCGTTGGGCCGTTCGACACGATATCCCTAGCGTTGTCAGGGAGCGCCGAAAAGAATACACTGAACAGATCTATAGAGGAGTTGGCATGGACCGACAGTGCGCCGTCAGCCTGGCTCTGACGTTTTGCGTGGCAGCGTGTGGAACAGCAGCGTCTCCTGGTGGGGGAACGGGCGGCGGAGCGCAATCGGCTGGCGGCAACTCGACCGCGGGAGTCCCGGCTGGAGAAGGCGGCAGTCTGACGGGGGGCTCGGGCAACGGCAGCGCTGGCAAAACCTCGGCGGGCGCACCCGGCGCCGCAGGCGAGGCGAACACAGACCCTGGTCCACCCCTGACCGGCAAGCCCGACCTCGTGACCTCGGGGCCGAACGCTTATTGGCAGGTGGGAGGAACCGTCACCGAAGTCACGAGCGGAGATGCCAACGTCACCGTCGACAGCACGAGGCCCGCACAGACCTTTACCGGCTTCGGTGGGGCGATCAACGAGCGGGGCTGGAAGTACCTGTCGAATCTCAGCGAGAGCGATCGGGCCAAGGCCCTGAAGCTGTTGTTCAGCGCAAACGATGGCGCCAAGTTCGCTTACGCGCGCATACCGATCGGGGCAAACGATTACGCGATCGACCGCTATACGCTGGACGAAACGCCGGGCGACACCCAGATGGCCAAGTTTTCGATCGATCGCGATCGCATGTACCTCATCCCGTACATCAAGGCGGCCCTCGCGGTAAACCCCGACATCAGCTTTTGGGCGAGCCCTTGGACCCCACCCACCTGGATGAAAGACGGTGGCGTGAACGGCCAGTTCGACAAAGGCACGATGAAGGAGGACGACACGACCCTTGCGGCGTACGCCCTCTACCTGGCGCGGTTCGTGGAAGAGTACGCGAAGGAAGGCATCAACATCCGCGTGCTGCACCCCCAAAACGAACCTGGGTATTCTCAATTCTATCCTTCGTGCGGCTGGTCGCAACAGGCGATGACCAAGTTCATCGGCAGCTTCCTGGGGCCCACGTTCGCTAGCCGGAAGCTCGGCACGGACATCTTCATGGGGACGATGTCGAATGCCAACGACGCGAGTGACCCGGCCCTACTGAACGCCGTCATGTCAGATGCCACGGCCAAGGGCTTCATTCGCGGCGCTGGCTTTCAGTGGGGAATGATCGATGCCCTCAATGGGGGCAAGCTGCAAGTGGACAAGCGCCTACCCATTTGGCAGACAGAGCACGTCTGCGGAAAGGTCGGCCAAGCAGCTCCGGCACCAAACGACCACGACTATGGCAAAGACAGCTGGGGCCACATCCGTGACTGGATCAAAGCCGGCGTGAATGCCTACTCGGCGTGGAACATGGTCCTCGACACCGGCGGATTGAGCATCGAGAGCAAGACGACGGGCGATCGAGAATGGGCTCAAAACGCCCTGCTCACCGTGGATGCAGCCACCGGGAAGCTAAACGCGACTCCCGCGTATTACGTCTTTCGTCACGTCTCCCAGTACGTCGACGCGGGTGCAAGCGTACTTGCGACGACGGGCGGTGACGCGCTCGCATTCAAGAACCCGGACGGCTCGATCACCACCATCATTTTCAATTCGGAAGCCGCCAAGACGCTCACCGTAGCCGTGGGCGGGAGGAAGTTGCAGTTCCAGATCCCCGGCGATGGCTGGGCAACGCTGATTGCCAAGTGAGCCAGCGAGGCGATATTTTTTCCTAGTCCTGAGCAGGGTCAGAGGCAAGCTCGGCGGCCCGCTCCGAGCTCAGTAGCGTGCGTAGAACGACGCAGGACGCGATGAAGCCGACGAGGCTTACGGCGCATGCGAGCGGACCCGTGATCAGGGCTGCCCGATCCCCCAAGAGTCCTCGGAGAAGGCGCGCGAACGTCTTCTCCGGGTACACCACCGCGTAGAGTCCGACTGGCAGGATGAAGAACCAAGCGGCGCGCAGGCTACGGAGCTCATTTTTTCCCACAAATGCAATCAGCGGCACCAGCAGAATGCCGATGTCGTAATGATGGTGGTACACGGCCAACATGGAGAATGCCGAGGCGGCGGCGCTGAGCGCCAGCAAGGGTGCATCGTCGGTGAAACGCTTGCGCCCACGCCAGGCTTCGACAGCGAGCCAGATCGCCGCCAGCGCCGAGAGCCCGTACCCGATCCGCTTGTTTCTCGGCAGATCCGGCTCGATTGCGTTCAGCAGATAGGGCCAATCGGTGCGCGCCATCGAACGGACGTTGCGCGGGTCCGGATAGTTCATCTTATCGGGCCGTTCGAAGTCAGCCATGTTGGAGCGGTAGTCGTTGAGGATCTGAGGACCGCCCATGCCATAGACGCCGACCACGTTCAGCAGCGCCCAGAAGCCCAGAAGCAGCGCGATCAGGCGGAAGCGTCGTTGAGAAAGACTCAGCAACAGGAACGGGATAGCGAACGTGACTTTGAGCGCCCCTGCGAACGCAGCGCAAACGAAGCTGACCCAAGTGCGTCCTGACTTGAGCGACGCAACGAACAATCCGAACAGCCCCACCACGATGGCGGTCGGTTGCGCCAAGCCGACGCCCCAACGTACAGACGAAGCGCTCAGAGCGAGCCCGAGCACCAGCGCGCGCACCGACGCATCCCAGTGAGGGAGGAAAACTTCCATGAAGCGCCACAACCCGAAGAGCAGCGTGACGATGCTCAGGACGAACCAGACCTCCCGCGCGATCGGATATGGAAGGAGCGTCGCGGGCACGAGGGCGACAGCCGAGGCTGGCGGATAAAAGTGTCCCCACGTCGTGACTTCACCGATGAATCGCGCGTACCCGTCGTTCCGTATCGCAGTATCGTAGACGTCTTTGCCCTCGAGCAAGAGCTTTGCCGACAGATAGAGTTGGCCAAGGTCGACACCGGCGATATCGAAGACACGGCGACAAGCCACCACCCCGTATGCCATGAGCAGGCCGGCGATCCAAAGTCTTCTCCGCCACCACCGCGAGTGCTGGACAGGAGCTCCCCCGAGTACTCTGGACGAAAGCATCGCTCCTCTGCTTAGGCTCGAGAGCTCGCGGCTTCAATGGAAAGTTGTTTGCTGCTAGCGCCGCCATGAGCTGACGCACTCGACCCGCGAGCCTCGATGTCGACTGGGTTTCATTAGAGCTGGACGATCGTGTTCAAGCCCCCAGTCACAGTCGAAGCTGAGCGGCGAGATCAGCGTCCGCCGCCGAGCGTCTTGTTCCCTCCCCACGACAAACCGACGAACACTGCACAGCTTGGCGGGATTGTCTGCTTGCCTTCGAACGCTTGCCAAGTGCCACGCACGCCGGCGTCCGTGGTGAAGCCACCGCCGAGCGTGTAGCTTCCTCCGATGGCTGCGTTGAAGACGTCGAAGGCGCCCGTATCGGTTACCTTCAGCGAAATCGAACTCGCGACGCCGGCATAGAGGGCGAGTCGCTTGCGAGTCCACGTGGCACCGACACCCCAGCTGAGCCGTTGGTCGAGCAGCGCCGTCAGCTGGTCGAGCGCTGGCGCATAGCCAACTCGCGCGTACAGAGTGAGCAGACCTTGCTGGAATTTGGTCCTGTACTCGACGCTCAGACCAGAGCCGACACCGGCCGCCAAGTACACGTACTCCAACACGTCACCGTCGGCGTAAATCACGCGGGCGTAGCCCACACCGAGACCGAACGTCACCGCGAAAGCTTTCGAGAATCGGTAGCGATATCCCGCATTGATGTCGGCGGTATACGTTTGGATCCCGAGCGAACTCGTCGAGTAGGATCCCTGGAGGTTGGTCCCTATTCCTGAGCGCGGCGAGAACTGATAGCCATAGAACGCGCCGAACGAAGGATTACGAATGATCGGGTAGTACTGCTTCGACCGATCGTCCAGGCCGCCCGAAACCATGTAACGAGCGTACGCGCCGGTAGTCGTGCGCCGCGAAGCCGCGTAACCGAGATTGGCCTGCGTCGTCGAAGAGCCATAGCGAACGGTGCCCGCATCCAGATTGGCCGCCACCGTCGGGTTCGTTGCTGGGTTGGTCGTGCCCGTGCCGGTCGTGCCCGTGCCGGTCGTGCCTCCAGGCCCGGGCGTTTGCGGCGCGCCAGGTGCCGCGGGTGTCCCGACCAGGCCGCCAGCGGGTAGCGGCGGCGTCGTTGTGCCATTGTAGCCGAGCGCATCGACAAAGAAATTCCGCTCTCCATAACTCCCAGCTTCGGAGAGGGAGAGAGAGAAGCGTCGCAGCCGCAGTTGTCCGACCAACTGCGCCGTATGAAACACGATCAGCGTGCGATCCTGATAGCCGTCGATCCTCGTCAACGTGAGCGACGGGGAGTATCTGAGCTGGAGATTCCAGCGCTTGTCTGCAAGTTCCACCGACGCGAACGGGCTGGTCGACGCCTCGGCGGTTCCGCTGTATTTGTCGAAACGGGCACGAACCTCGGTCCGATCCCCAACCGCGAGATTCGCCGCCTGCGCAAGGATGGGAACGAGGGCGAACACGGTCGCACCACCCTATCCCAGCTCGTCGCGGTGATGAAGCAATGCCTGCAGGTCGCGCGCGCTTCCAGGCGCCGGCCTGCCAGCAACGGCCGTTTGCTCTTCGGGCTGCCGACGTGCGCGCGCATCCGCAGCTCGGAGCCTCAACGGTCAGCGCTCGAAGCGCCCAGCCGATGATTACCGCCGGCATTCCCTGCGGCAGCACGACCTCGCCCAGTTGGGCGCCCGGGATGGCCTCGCCGGTCGAGCGCCAGCTGAGCGCCCAGATTGGAACTTCCGCCGGGGTCCAGCGAAAGGCTTCGACAGGACCTCGTGTTGGCTTCGGTTGGAGTCGCTCAGTGCTTCGCATCGGGGCGGACGATCGTCAAGTCGACCACCGCGATCGAATAAGGAGCTAGTTTAATCCTAGTGCCCTGCTCACTGGGAGGCTCTTCAGATAGAGCGGCTGAGCCGGAACCGTAGCTAAAAACACGCCGCGCGCTGCTTTCACCGCAATTGTCGAGCTTGAGATTGACCATCACCGCAAACGTCGGATCCTTGTTCACGATCACCGTAACGATGTGCGTGCGCGCTTCATCGCGGGAAGCGAACAGGGAAACTCGCTCAGTTTCCTTGGTTGGCAACGAGACGTCCAGGAAGTGACCGCCCTTGCCATCGAAGTTTCGATAGGCACGAAACGCCCAGAATACGGGCGAGCCCGCGTGCGGTCCGGAATAAAAGAACGCTGCGTCGAGCCCCTGTTGCCCGAATCGGCCCAACGCTTCGGCAGTGGCGAGGCCACCGCTGATGTCGCCATCCGCGCCGAAGTTCCATTCTCCGAGCGACACCAAGCGACCGGGATAGTTGTCGGCAACCCATTGCTTGAGCCGGGGTATCAAGCGGATCGTGTCTTTGATCCATGACTCGTCCAGGTAGTCGGGGTCCCACAGCGCGCGGGTCGCGCGCAGTCGCCGTGCGGCACCCTCTGCGTCGGTTCGGGCGTTGGGACCAAAGACGCCGTCCCCGGCGGGATAGAAGTGCACGTCGAGCACATCGAGAACGCGCACTCCTTTGCTCTTCTCGTACTCTGCAAGGCGCTGCAAATACCAAGGGATGAGTGGAACGCCTCCGTGTGCGCGTCGGTCGGGCTGCAAGGCTGTACCCGCTTCACGATCCTTGCCCGAGTACAGGTAGCCGGTCCAACCCCACTCGGTGGGCCCCGCGATCAGACCATCCGGATCGGCCTTTCGAATCTCGGTGCCATAGCGAATCGTGCGGTCCAAGAGTTCGTCGTAGCCAACGGCTTCTGGATGCACGTCGCGATGCGTAGAGCTCCAGAGCGACGGCTCGTTGTCGAGCAGGTACATCTGCACACTGCGCTGGCCGCGCGCCTGGTCTTTTTCACGCAGCGTACGAATCCACCGACCGATCACCTCTGGCGGCGCGGCCACGCTGGTCTCGCTCGGCGGTCCGGGCGCCACTTTGCTGCCGTCCGCGCGAAAGCCATCGCCTGCCTCGGGACGATTGGGGTCGTGTTTGCGCTGACCGGCGATCTTCGAGGTCGGGAAGCCCACCGAGGTCGCGTCCTTCGAGACCCAACCGATCATCGGTACGGTGAGCGCAGTCTGCAGTCCGGCCTTCACGTTGCCATCGATCCATTCCCAAACGCTGCCGCCAGAGGTCCCGTTTTCGAAGAACCAATCCGAGCCGCTGTTCCACAGATTGCCCGCGTCCCAATTGAGCCGGGTCGTCGGGTTGCCACCGATACGCTGAGCGGTGTGTCCGCTTTCCAAGTCGCCACCGGTAGTGCCATAGATCAGCGGACTGATGGGCTGCGAGGTGCCGCTGCACAGTACCGCCAAATCCACGTCGCGCGTGGGCGTGCCCGCCACGACGGACGCGTCTGGCTTGCTGAGCATGATCTCGTCCAGAAGCACGGGCTCGGATGAAACGCTCGACCGCGCCGCGATCGTGATGCGGTCGAGCGGAAGATTGCCCGGGTTGAGTACATCCCAGGGGATGAATACTTCGCGCCAGCCGTCCGGCAAGGTTACGACCTGTTGCGGCTCGACCGAGACCTGCGGAAACGCGGACGCGGGACTGCCGGTACGCTTGATCGAGACCGTCAGAAATTCCGGCCAATCCCCAGGCGGCTTGTAGCGAAACGAAAAGCCCCCGAAGCGCGACGGCAGATCCGCGTGGTGAAGAACGATGCCCCCAAAGCCAGAGAACACGATCCTGGCTGGGCCTTTCTTCGGCAAGTCGTGCGGGCCCCACCCCCAATCCTCCCAACCGGGCGAGAACGCGCCTTTGTAAATCATTTCGGCCGCTTGCGGCGGCGGACGAGTGGTCGGTGTCACGCTCGCAACCGGCGGCGGCGGAGGCGGCAGAGGCGGGCGGCGGGCAACGCGCCAGAACAGCGCTGCGGCCACCAGCGTCGCACCGAGCCCCACTGCGACGTAGCCCTTCTTGACCATGGCGGACCTCGTCAGGAGCCGTTGCGAGCGGCGTGACCGCTTTGGATCGCGACCACCAACCGCTCGACGAATAGGTCGAGCGAGGCCCGTTTCTCGATGAACTTACGCGCCTCCGCGCCCATGCGCGCAGCGCCTTCGGGATCGGCAATCATGCGCTCGATCGCTCGCCGCAAGGCCAGCGGATCTCCAGGCGGAACGTACACGCCCGTCACACCGTCGACGATGGTATCGGTCTGACCGTGCGTTCGCGTCGCGATCACGCATTTACCCATGGCCATCATCTCCAGGATCGTGGCGATCCCGGTCTGATAGTGGTTCTGCAAAATGGGCACCACGGCGATCGCGGAACGTGCATACAAGCCCCTAAGCTCGAAGCGGTTGAGGCGACCCCAACTCACGTTCGACGGCAGTGCCTTGCGGGGCTCGAGAGGCCGCTCGATCCACGGACTACCAGCCGCAATTTGTAGGCGAACGGGTAGGTCACGAACCGCATCGACCAAGCTGTCGTAGTCCCGAAGCAACTGGCCGGCGGCGCAAATCAAATCGGGCTCGAGGGCGGTATCCTGTGGCCTGAAGAACTGCTGGTCCGCGTGATAGTAGAGGCGCTCCACCTTTGCCGCTGGCAGGCCGAGTTTGTCTGTCGCCAAGCGCTCTTCGGATGTGGAGTACACGAGCACGCGATCGATCGCACTGCCGACGCGAGCGAAGCGAAAGAACGCCTGCTTCTTCGCCGGGAACAGGGTGTGCGCAATCATGGTGTGGGACTGCTTCGCGAAGCCGGCCTTCATCAGCACGGCGAGCGGCAGGCCAATATCCTCACCCGTCGTGAAGAACGCGTCGTAATGTGCGCGCTGTTGGAAACCGAGCATGGCGACAGCGGCGGATTTTCCAGCCGAGCGCGCCGCCAGCCGCACCAGTGGATCGCGCGAGCGCTCGACATCGCCGAAGTCGATGCTTTGCGCGCCCAGGACGCGGGAAAGTTCGAATACGTCCAGCCGCGGCTCACGGCCGGCGGCAATTTCGGCTCTCAGCTTGTCGTCGAAACGACCCGCAGCAAGGATCAAGCACCGCATTCCCAGTGCCCCTTGTAAGCGGCTCGCGCGGAACCCGCAATCTACTATCTGCTACCCTCAGACTCTCCCCCGGACTCGGATTTCTGGCGCGCGCGAGTAGCCTGGGCTACGGCTTGCGCGGCCCCCCCGGGGGGCTTTATACTTTCGAGCTAACCTGGGCGGTTCCGCTGCGAACGGAACGTCGCATTCGACAGAAAAACGACCGTGCAGAAGCTCGTCCTGATGTCCGTCATTTTTGCGTCGATCATCATCGCAGCGCGTGCCGCTCGGATGAAGAACGCCGAGGCGGGTCTCAAGAAGACGCTCGTCCAAGCTGCAATCTACAACCTGGTCTACGTGTTCTTACTGCTCTACGTCGTAGGTCGACTCTGATGCCTGAAAACATGCCTGACGATCTATCGGACGATGAGCAAGAAGGAGCGCCCAATCGGGCCAATGCCGGCCAGCAGATGGAGATCGTGCGCAGCTACCTCACCTTCGCGTGGCAGGCCATTCGCCGCCGTTGGCTGTGGACCGCGGGCATCGTGATTGGCGGCCTGGCGTTGACATTGACGGTGCTGCGTTACATCCCGCGCACCTACTCCTGCACCACTGTCATGATGGCGCTCGAGAATCCGGTGCTGGATACTTATGGCGGGCCGAGTCCGTTGGCTGGCGCAGGCACCCTGATCACGCGCCAAGAAAACATCGAAGTTTTGGTGCGTGAAACTGGGCTGGTCCAGAAGTACGTCGCGCGGCGACCACCGCTCTTGGCGCTCAAAGACCGCGTCATGCAACGCCTGTTCGGCGCGTGGAACGAGAAGACCATGAGCGCGATCGTGGTTGGCACCCTTCAGACGAAAGTCAATGTCGGCACGGACTCCGCTGGCAACCTGACGATAAGCGTCGATTGGACAGACGGAAAGACCGCCGCCGAGGTCGCCGAGGCCGCGCGCCAAGGCTTCCTGCGCACGCGCCACGCTGCTGAGGTCGCGGCGTTCGAGGCCAAAATGTCGATCCTCGATGAACACGCATCCAAGATGCGCACAGAGGTCGAAACGCTGGCCGATCAGATCAACGCGGCGCACGCGGAGCGCGCGCCGAAGCCCATCGCCGGAGCAGCAGCGAGCATAGCCGCCCCCGTCACGGGCACCGCGGCCGCGCCCGGGCGCGCCGTCGCCGTGCGAAGGCCATCAGGCGTTGCGGCCGCGATGACCGCAGATCTACCGGAGCAACGGGCAAAGCTGGCCGAGCTGAAGCGTCGCTTGACTGATCTCGAGAGCGACCGGGAGCATCGTCTGCGCGACGAGCGCTCCAAGCTGGCCGAGCTGCAGCTTCACCTGACCCCTTCGCACCCGCAGGTAGTCACCGAGCAGGAGCGCATCAGCCTGCTTTCGCAGGTGCCATCCGAGGTCGCCTTGCTGCGCAGCGAGGTGGCTGACCTCGAGGGCACGCTCAAGCAACGTGAGATATTGGCGAGCCGTGGCACGAGCTCTGGTGTCGGCTCGGGCGTGGCTGCGAGCAGCGCTGCGTCCGTTGGGTTACCAACGGAGATCATTCAGGCACTGGAAAACGACGACGTCGACCCAGCACTGTCTGCCCAGATTTCGGGCGCGGTCGCCCGCTACGGCTCGCTGCGTGACGACATCCGCGCCGGCCGCATGCAGCTCGATACCGCACAAGCCGCATTCGACCATCGCTACCAAATCGTCGTCCCCGCAGAGATACCGAACGTACCAACGAAGCCCAAGCCACCGCTGATCGTCGGCGTGGGGCTCGGGCTATCGCTGCTGCTAGGGCTACTTTTGCCGATCCTCGCCGAGTTGCGACGCGGCATCATCGTCGAGCGCTGGCAGGTGACACACCTGGCCCTGCCAGTGCTCGCCGAACTCAAGTTGCCACCTCACTCTCCGGAGTGAGCGGGTCGTGAAGCGCGTCCAATCCAATGGCTGACGCCAAGCTCGGCGCGGACGTCAAGCTCACATTCGGCTTGGCCATCGTCCTGACGTTGCTCGGTCTCGCCATCGACAACGGAGTGATCGGTTGGATCCTCGCCCTGATCGTGCTGCCGCTGCTGATCTACGCGATGGCCAATGCACCACTGCGATCGTCGTTGCTGGTGCTGATGTTTTGCGCTTTGACGCTCGAGAATCCGAGCGAGATGCCCGCAAGCGGCCAGTGGAAGTCGCCACTGTACATGCTCGGCTCGCTGATGCTGACGCATCTCAAGCAGACCATCGGCGGCAGTTTCTTCTTCTCGGGCATGGACATCATGCTCGCGACCCTGGGCATGATCACCTGGATTCGCCGCTCCAACGGAAATCCGATCGACCGCATCGGCGCTTTTCCTACGCCTCGGCCGATGGTGAAGCTCGCCCATTTGGCTCTGGTGGGGATGGTCTTCGTGTGGATCGTCGGCAAGGTTCGCGGCGGCGCGGACAACTCGATGGCCATGTGGCAGCTCGACCGGGTGATGTACGTTCCGCTGATATTTCTGCTATTTTCGGCCGGTCTACGCGGTCCGCAAGACGCCCCAGCGCTGGCCAAGGTGATCCTGCTGGCGGGTACTTGGCGTGCGCTTCAGGCGCGCTACGTCGTTGCCACGCTGCATTTGCCGCCCGACCGCGTGACCGGCGAACCGGCCGTGGCTTACGCGACGACGCACCACGACTCGATGCTATTTGCCTGGACGACCGTGTTGGTCCTCGCCCTGCTGGTGCATCGCTACCGGAACGGCTCGGGCAAGCTGGCCTTGGTCGTTCTTCCGATCCTGGTCTCCGGCATGCTCGCCAACAACCGGCGCTTGGTCTGGGTGCAGATCATCATCGTGCTCGTCACGCTCTATTTCGTGACCGGGATGACTCCGGTGAAACGGATGATTCAGCGCGTGGTGAAGTTCAGCTCCCCCGTCGTGCTTCTTTACATTGCCGCCGGCTGGAGCTCCGGGGCGGGCATATTCAAGCCGGTACGCATCATTAGATCTGCGGTGGACTCGAACGCAGATTCCTCGACCGCATGGCGAGACATCGAGAATTTCGACCTGCTCTATACCTTTCGGCAGTACCCCATCTTCGGCACCGGCTACGGACGCGGATTTTGGGAAATCATGCCGCTGCCGGCGGTGGACTATCAGCTGGAGAAGTTCGTCCCTCACAACAGTATCCTCGGGCTTTGGTGCTATTGCGGGTACGTCGGTTTTACGGCGATCACGTTGCTGTGGGTGTCGGGTGTCTACTTCGGGATCCGCGCGTATCACGCTTCGACTTCAGCTCGAGACAAGAGCGCAGCGTTGGTGTGTTTCGGCGCGCTGTTAATCCACTACTTGCAATGCTACGGGGACATGGGTCTCGGCAGTTGGACCGGCGTGTTCATGATCGCGCCCTCGCTCGCCATGGCCGGCAAGCTTGCCGTCACGACCGGGGCCTGGACGGTGAAGGAACGGTCAGGGGCCGCGGCGAGGTTTCGCGTCAAGACGCCGGGGCAGCGCGCCAATTCGAAAGTTCCGGACGCTTTTTAGCGGACGCTTCGGGACTCGAAAATCTTATGGTCCATGCCCCAATGACACCTAGCCCGGTCGGCAGCCAAGGTCGCGAACCGCTGGCAATCCCGTCGCTCGACGGGCTGCGTGCCGCTTCCTTCTTCTTGGTCTTCTTGGGGCACGCCGGGCTGCCGTTCATCCCGGTTGCAATCCCGGCAGGCTTCGGCGTGACCGTGTTTTTCTTCCTGAGCGGGTATCTGATCACGACGCTTTTGCGGCTCGAAGTCGAGCAGCATCGAAAGATCAATTTCAAACACTTCTACCTGCGTCGCCTACTGCGGATTTGGCCTCCGTTTTACCTAGTCCTGGCCGTCGCCTGCGCGCTTGCGCTCGGCGGCGTGCTGGGCGGGGAATTCGAGCTGCCCAGCGTGGCCGCGCAGGCCCTGCACTACTGCAACTACTGGCTGATCGAGCACACCGCGAAGGGCATGCCGCCAGGGACAGTCGTGTATTGGTCGCTGGCGGTCGAGGAACATTTCTACCTAGTATTCCCTGCCTTGTACGCGCTGCTGGTGCGCGCGCGCCTGTCTGGCAGCCAGCAGCGGGCCGTCTTCTTCGCGCTGTGCGCGGCAGTGCTGGTTTGGCGCTTGGTCTTGATTCACGTCCTCGGCGCGAGCTTCGAGCGCACGTACCTGGCTTCCGACACTCGCTTCGACTCGATGTTGTTCGGTTGCAGTTTGGCGGTTGCGGGTAACCCCGCGCTGGACTTGCCAAGAAAAGATCGCCCAGGCTTTGCGGATGTGGCCTTTTTCGTGGCTGGGATCGCGGTGTTGCTCGCCTCGTTCATGTACAGGAGCGAGGTGTTTCGAGAGACCTTTCGCTACACGGTTCAAGGGCTCGGCCTGTACCCAATCTTCGTGACTGCCGTGCGCTTCCCGAAGTGGGGCCCGAACCGTCTGCTCAATCTCCGGTTCATGAAGTACCTGGGCTCGATCTCGTACTCGCTCTATCTGGTCCACCACATGGTACTGATTGTGGTGGAGCGACATTCGCGGCGTCCAGAAATCACTGGACCGCTCGCGTTGCTCCTCGCGATCGCGATCTCGAGCGCCATTTGGTATTTGGTTGAGCGCCCCTTCGCAACTCTTCGTAAGCGACTCACTCACGTCAGCGCGGCGCCTGCGAGGGTCGCCCAAGCCAGCCGTTAGAGCGCGAAAGCATGCTTGCGCTACTTCACGAGCCCGCGCAGCGCGTTCCCGCGCTGAAAGACCTGGCGCGCGCGGGCCTCGCCTAAAGTTCGAGCCGACGCGTCCCAATAGATGAGGTTCGCTAGCGCACCGCACACCTGGCCCGCGGCAATCGGCATGTCGACTGCGGCCCCGAGCTTGAGCCAGCCGCGCAGCGTGGCGCTCGCAGCGGCGTAGCGCTGCGGATTCCCGATGCACTGACTCACCAACCACTGCGTCGCTGAGTGCACGCGGCTCCAGTTCTGGGCCAACGTCTCCAGCATCTCACCCTCACCCAAGCCGCCGAAAATCTGCACCTCGAGCGCTCCGTAGCTGGCATGCATCTTTTCCCAAGCCGCGAGGGAACGTTCAGCGTGATGTAGACCACGGGCCTTGGGGTTGAAGCGAAAGCCGAGCCCGTGCTCGTGTAGCCGCCGCCCGAGTTCGACGTCCTCGCCGCGCAGGAACGACGGATCGAAGCCGCCCACTGCCAACACGTCGGCCTTCGCGACGGAGGCATTGCCCGTCCAGAACTGGCGAAAGCTCGGCGCCCAATCGCCACGCAACATGGCCGCATATTGGTTCTCGAGCTTGGCTTGCTCCCATGCCACCCAGGGCTGCGCGTAATGTGGCAGCGATGCCAACGGCCCGATCACGACGACACGGCTTTCAGCGTCGTGCCAGCGCAAGTGTTCGGCCACCAATTCCTCGGTCGGCTCCACGTCGTCGTCGAGAAACAATAGGAACTCTCCGCGCGCGGCTTCGATGCCCGTATTTCGAGCAGTAGCCGGTCCGGCGTTAGCTTGACGAATCGAGTTCACCCCGTAGCGGCGCCCGGAGTTCCGACTCAGCCATTCCTGCGTGTCGTCCGTCGAACCATCGTCGACGATCACGACTTCGAAAGATTCCGGAGCGACCGACTGGCGATCGAGGCCGGCCAGCACGCGCTCTAGGCGACGCCGACGATTAAACGTGGGCAGAACGACGGTAATCCGTTCAGCGCGAGACATTCGACACTTTTGCCTAACATTGCCCCAGAACCAGGACAACCCCTCGCTGGCAACGGCGGCACGACAATTAGCAGTTTTGCAGAAGAATCAAGCAGTGGACCGCGTACGCCAGGTGCGTAAGAATCGCGCGTTCGCCCATGACGACTTCCGGCTCTGCTCCCGCTGCATCCAAAGCGCCAGCCATGCGCTTAGAGTATGTCGACGGGATCCGCGCATTGGCCGCGCTGATCGTCTACCTGAACCACGCCTACGCGCAAATCACGGCGGGCGACGTGTACAAGCTGAAGAGTCCGTGGTCGCTGGCCAGCTACTCGATGGTGGCCGGGCACCTTTCGGTCACGGTCTTCATCGTGATTTCCGGGTTTTGCCTGACGTTGCCGGTGATTTCGAACGGCGGGCAGCTCCGGGGCGGAGTCGGCGGCTTTTTGAGGCGGCGCGCGCGGCGTATTTTACCGCCATATTATGCCGCCGTAGCGCTCTGTTTGCTGTTGATCTGGACGGTCATCGGCAAGCCAACCGGCTCGCTCTGGGACTACCCCATCCGGGTGAATGCGGCTGCGATTTTCTGCCACCTGGTGCTGATTCAGGATCTGTTTGCGACCAGCCTGATCAACTACGTCTTCTGGTCGATCGCGGTGGAGTGGCACATCTATTTCATCGTACCGCTGCTGGTCTGGTGCTGGCGGCGGTACGGAGCGACCGCGGTCGTGCTCGGATCACTTTCGTTCGGCTACGGGCTCAGGTTTGCCTTTTCCGACACGCGTTTGACACGTGCACATCCGCAATTTCTAGGGATGTTCGCGCTCGGCATGCTCGCGGCACACGTCGCGCGCTCTAACGACCCTCGCTTCGTGCGCCTGCGCGCGGCCGTACCCTGGTCTGCCCTGGCCGGCGCGGCCTTGCTGACCGCGGTCGGCTTGACGCTGTATTGGGGCAGCGCACTGGCAGAGGACCGATTCCATTGGTTGGACGTTCCGGTGGGTATCATGACGACCGCGGCGCTGGTCGCAGCCGCTGGAGCGGGCTCGAACCTCTTGGCGGTTGTCTTTTCGTGGCCACCTTTGGTCGCACTCGGCGCGTTCTCGTATAGTTTTTATTTGATTCATGCGCCGTTGCTGCAACTGCTCTGGCAATACGTGCTCGTGCCTTTGCACTTGAGCCGCGAAGCCATGTTGATCTTCCTGCTGACAGTGGGTTTCGCGCTCGTGAGCCTGATGTCGTATGGGTTCTTCCGCTTATTCGAGGCACCGTTCATGCGTGCACCCAAGGCGGCGGCCGGGGTAAAAGCCAAACCAGCGCGGGCATTGTCGTGAATGCCCGGCGCGCGGCGGCGCTTTCGCTGGTGACGAGCGGCGCAGCCCTCGCGCTGTATTGCGCCGAAAAACCGCCGACACGGCCGGGGCCGGCCTTTTTCGGCACTGCACAGTTCGTGCCTCCGCAGACGGCGGGCACGGGCGAACTCGCGCCACAATCACACGGCAGCTCCGGTGTGCACTACCCCGCGGAAACCAGCGCGCCGCCTCCGGTGCCCCCGCCCGCTGGGCAAGGCAACGCGATCCGGCTTCAAAAGCAGATCGTGATCGATCAGTTCGGCTACCAACCGGCGATGGCCAAAGTGGCGGTGCTCGCGCATCGTGAACGCGGTTGGAACACGGGCGAGCCGTACGAACCCGGGAAGGTCCTGGAGCTGAAGAAATGGGCTGACGGCAGCACCGTGTTCAAGGGTCCCGCCGTGCCCTGGAACGGCGGCGCGCTCGACGAGCGTGCTGGCGACCGCGGCTCTTGGTTCGACTTTTCGAGCGTGCGCGAAGCTGGCCTGTACTACGTCTTCGACGGCCAAAACGGCGTGCGCTCTTACCCCTTCGAGATCGGGGCAGACGTCTATCGACGTGTACTGAAGACCGCGGTGCGCATGTACTATTTCAATCGCGCAAACTTCGCCAAAGTACCGCCCTACTCTTGCGTCGGCAAGCGCTGCTGGTCGTTGGCCGTGGACTACGTGGGCCCCGGGCAAGACCGAGAGGCTCGCAGCGTGCGCGAGCGCGAAAACCCGAAAACCGCGCGCGATCTGAGCGGAGGGTGGTGGGACGCGGGCGACACCAACAAGTACGTGACGTTCTCCGGCAACGCCGTGCACCCACTGCTCACCGCCTACGAAGAGCATCCCTCGGCCTTCGGTGACGACTCCGGCATCCCAGAATCGGCTAACGGCACTCCAGATCTGATCGATGAAGTGATGGTCGAGATCAAGTGGCTGGAGAAGATGCAGCCGGCCGATCTGAAGGGCGGTGCGCTGCTCAAAGTCGGCATCGTCGACTACGGTGAACCGCGACCCGACGAGAGCAAGCTGAAGCGCTATTACTATCCGGGCGCCTGCTCTTCGGCAACGATCGTCGTGTCCGGTGAGTTTGCACACGCCGCGCTCGTCCTGCAGGGCCTCAACGGATACGCGGCAGACAGCGCGCGGCTCGTCAAGCGAGCGGTCGACGCCTGGAAATTCTTCCACGAAAACCCGAAGAGCGACGCGTGCGATGACGGCACGATCAAATCGGGCGATGCCGATGCACAACTGTCCGATCAGAGTCGAGCCGCAGTCGTCGCCGCAGCGTATCTCTTCGCGTTGACCGGTGAAGCGCAATACGACGACTACCTGAAGAAGAACTATGGCTCCCTGCGGCCGTTCCAGGACGACCGCTGGTCCGTGTATGACCCGACGCAAGGTGACGCACTGCTCCGCTACGCCGGACTGCCGAACGCCGACCCGGTGACGAAAAGCGCGATCATGTCCAAGAAGAAGGCGCTGGCAGACAGCGCCGATTGCTATCGATTTCGACCAGAGCTCGACCTGTATCGGGCCTACATGCGGGCCGACTCATATCATTGGGGCAGCAACAACGCTCGAGCGGGCTACGGCAACACCAGCTACGATCTGGTGGCGTACGGTCTGGCATCGCCGGAGCAGGCCCGCAATTTCACCGAACGCGCAGCAGGCGTGCTGCACTCCTTCCACGGCGTAAATCCGATGCAGCTAGTGTATCTGACGAACATGTACGCCGACGGCGGAGACGCCTGCGCCGACGAGACCTTCCACGCATGGTTTCGCGATCACGACCCGCGCTTCGACAACGCGCGAACCTCGGTTCTGGGTCCGGCACCGGGATACGTCACGGGTGGACCGAACAAGCAATACTGCGAGGGCCAAGACGCGGGTCAGTTTGCGTGCGCCAAATCCCCTATCCGTGATCAGCCGCCGGAAAAAGCGTACCTCGACTCGAACACCGGCTGGGAGCCGAACAATCCCTACGACAAGTCCTGGGAGTTGACCGAATCTGGGATTTACTATCAGGCGTCCTACGTGCGCCTGCTCTCCAAATTCGTGAACTGATTCACGGCTTCACTGGCCGCGCTCGACATCCGCGACCACGCACAGGTGGTCGGAAACGCCGTTGCAGCCGACAGCGAACGAGGTGAAGCGGAACTCGGGACTGGACATGATGCGATCCAATCGCAAAAAGGGTCGTTTGTCCGGAAATGTGTACCCGAAACCCCAGCTCGCTGCGCGGAAGGCGTCCTGATAGTGGCCCAAATTATTGCGCAAAATGCTGCTCAAGCCCGGCAAGTTCGTGTCGCCAGCAACGATCACGGAGACTCGCTCGTGCGCGGCCAAGTCCGCCGCCGCGGCGATTTGCAGCGCGCGCAGCCCGGTGTTTCCGCCCAGATCCGCCTCAGGGTCACCCTTCAGGAACGCGCCAGTCCGAAGTTGGTGCAACACATCGCGAAACCGAGACACATGCAGCGCGCCGCGGGGAGAAATCGGGTGCACGCTGTAGAAAGCGATCACACCCAGCGGAGTCTGGATCAAGTAGCGCATGAAGCGCGGCGAGCGATCGCGCCCGTAGTAGGGCAGCCGAGCGGGCTCAGTCGCAGCTAGGATTGGAAAGCGACTGGCGATCGCGAATTGAGTCGATGCGTGCACGTGCGGGTAGCGCGCACGTAGCTCCTCGGCGAGCTGTCCACCTCCGAATTGGCCCTCCTGAATGAGTACGATGTCCGGATTGTGCGCGCTCACCTGCGCGACGATCGCAGTGGCGCCGGAATACCCCGAGTTCGCATTGAAACTGAGCAAGCGCAAGGAACGCGCTTCGGGATTTTTGGAACTCGACCCGGGCAGGACGAGGCCCATCAGCGGAAACACGCTCAAGACCACGGCCAGCAGCTGGCTCCAGAGCAGGCGCGGCTCCCGAGCCAGGAGCAAGCCGAACAACAGGAACGGCAGCGGGGCGAGCAGCAGCGCCCGAGGCATGTACAGCAATGCGGTTGTCACCCACCAGCTCTCCCCCACGAAGTACAGGAGTAGCAGGAGCACACCTAGACTTGCCGGGTACGCGTAGGCAATCAGGACCAACAGCTTGCGCCCTGCGCGACGGCGTTTGCTCCGAACTGGTGGCCTTTGAGCGGGGTTCTTCACGATCCGTCGCAGTACTTTCTGTTTCCGGCGTTGTGAGCTTGATGGAGACGCAAACGCCGAGCTACCATACTTCAGTGGTGACTCGTTGGTTCCGGCAACTTTCTTCGGCCCCTGTTCATTCTGGCGCCTTCGCGCGTGCCGTAGGCATCTCCCTGTTGCTTGCCACGGCCAGCGTCGGCTGCGCCGGCCCCGGGCAGTTCACCTGGTACAGCGAGCTGCCCAAGAGCGAGTGGGAGTCCATCCGCGGCGAATACGTGATCGCGATCGGCGATTCGATCAGCATCCGCGTCTATGAACAAGACGGCGTCTCGGGCAGTTTCAAGATCCGCCGAGACGGCCGCATCTCGTTGCCCCTGGCCGGGGAAATGATGGTTGCCGGCAAGCACCCGTCACGGCTGGCACGCGAGATCGAAGGGCTGCTGAAGCAGTTCATCGTCAGCCCGAAGGTCACGGTGAACATCGAGTCCTCGCAACCGGTCACCGTGACGTCGGTCGGTGAGATTGGTCACATCGGGACCATCACCCTGGAGCCTCCCGCGCAGCTCATTCAAGCGCTGGCCCAAGGCGGCGGCCCGAGTGACTTTGCCGACAAGTCACGGATTTTCGTACTGCGCCAGTTTCCGACCTTCCGGCGCATTCGTTTTACCTACGACGCCATCATGCACAACGACGGTGGCGCTGCCACGTTCCCGATGCAGACGGGGGACGTGATCTCGATCGAATAGGCGGAGTGGGTGCGACAGATTGGCCCAAAAGAGCCGGCCTCGCCCGCGCTGCGTCGGCGGCAAAGCTCGGCTGAAGGTGGGCCGCAACTGCGCGGTAGACGTTACCGGTGCGACGAGCTATCGCTGAAAATACCCGCCGTGATCCCGTCTTTTGCAGCCATCACCAAAGCCAGAGGGAGTGCCTGGAGCGTCGGTGTGGCCAGGCAGGTGTTCGGGCGGTGTCCGCCGTTTACGGCGGCGCGGTTGACGACCAATACACTGCGCTTGCTCGGGGTCCGCATCGGCACCGCTTCGGTATTCTGGGGCATGCCCGATTTGGCTGGGGAAGGTGACGTCTGCTCGAGACTGCGCATCGGCACGTACTGCGGCTTCAATGTGCGCACCTATTTCGAGCTCGCAAACGAAATCACGATCGGAGACCACGTGGCTGTCGGACAAGACGTGATGTTCCTGACACGCGGTTACGACAGCTCGAACCCAGCGCAACGCGGGGGCGCCACGATTTCGGCGCCGATCGAAATTGGCAACGGCGCGTGGTTGGGCGCGCGCGTCACCGTGATGCCTGGCGTGAAAATCGGTCCTGGTTCGGTAATTGGCGCGTCGGTGGTGGTCAGCAAGGACGTTCCCGCGAACATGCTCGTCATGGGCACCCGGACCATCTCACTCGCCAAGTGGCGTTGATGCCTTCGAGGAACTCAGATGGATAGAACCGAAGTCAAGGCGACGGGCTGGCAGCGAATCAAGGTCTTGTTTCATGAAGAAACGTTCGGTTTTCATCCGCGTTTGGTTGCGCTGAACACCGTCGTCGGCTTCCTGCCCCGACACCGAGCGGCGCATGCGCGGGCTCGCCTGTTTTCATTGGCCGGTTTTCGCATCGGCGAAGGTACGCGGCTGGCTGCGGCGCCCAAGATCAACGGCGGGGACAGCTTGTTTTCCAACCTCGTCATTGGCGAGGATTGCTGGATTGAAGTTGACTGTGTGTTCGATCTCGAAGAGCGCGTCACGATCGGCGATCGCGTGACCATCGGCCCCGGGGTGATGATTTTGACCAGCACCCACGAACTGGACATCCGCGAGCACCGCGCGGGCGTAGTGCAGCGCTTTCCAGTGAGCATCGGGGATGGCGCTTGGCTCGGAGCACGATGCACGATTCTACCTGGGGTCAGCGTGGGCACCGGAGCGGTTGTCAACCCTGGCTCGGTCGTCAACAAGGACGTGGCTCCACATACCCGAGTGGGGGGCATCCCCGCTACACAGGTCGAGGTGCTCCCCGGTGCTGAACAGACAGCGCGGTGAGCCAGCGCGCTGCGTCGCCCACAAACCCGCGGCGCGGGCTCTAAACGTTCAAACGCGCCTGTTTCCACCCGTGCGGCTGGCCGCAGCCTCGATTCGAGCCTATGTTCAATGACGGAGCAGTAATTGAGCAACGTGCGAATCGACACCCAACCCCGTGATCACCGGGAAGCGCTTGCGGTCGCGCCCGAGGCTCGCCTTGAGCCTTGGCGGGATCCTGAATGGCAACGGTTGTGGCTGGCCATCGAGAGTCAGCCGTGGCGTTCGTTGGCGCTGGTCCCGGCCAGCGAAGGCGCTGCCTTGGAGTTCTCGCTGATCGTCGCCGTCACCCTTTCGCGGACGGGCATGATTCATCTGGGGCGGCCGTTGCAGGTGGCAGACGCGACGCAAGTCCCGCTGGACCAGCTGGTGCGTTTCCTGAGTGAGGTGCGGCGCTGCACCAACGACGGCGAGCGACTTTTGGTTGCCCTTCCGCCCATCGGCAATAGCCCAATCACCGCCTCGATCGCCCAGACGGTGGACGCCGCGTTACTCTGCGTTCTGATGGATAAGATGTCGTTCGCTCGGGGCAAGCGGACGATCCAGACGGTCGGGAAGGCACGTTTCTTGGGCTCAGCGATGTTCCATGCCCAGCAGATCGCTCAGGCGGGGAGCACACTCTAGAGACCTCTATCCTCACTGGAACGCGGGGGCAAGGCACACTGCGCGGGAGGCCCTGGGCGGCCGCGACGTTAGCGATTAGCCCAGAGTCATAGTAAATTGTCGCACGCTGCCATGAAGATTTCTGAAAAAGAGCTCGATCAAGCCAAGCTTGATTTCGAAAGGGACGGATACGCGGTCTTGCGCGACGTCGTGTCCAAGGCACGTCTGTCTGCGTTTCGAACGCGGCTGATGGAAGAATTCGAGGTTTCCAAGCGCTCTGGAGCGTTATTTTCCGGCGGCGGGACGCTCTCCGGCCACCTCAATTGCTTCCCGGGCGTGGAGTCGCGCTTCGCGTACGAGGCGCTCGAGGAGCGCGGTGTGCTGGATCTGCTGAAGGCCGTTTACTCGCAGCCGGCCGCGCTCCGCATGGGGCTCAACCTGAATTTGCCGAACAGCGTGGCGCAGCACTACCATATGGATGGCGTGTTCGCCGAAGACTTCATGATCGCCAACGTCGCGGTCGTGGACACGGATCTGGTAAACGGAGCGATCGACGTCTTGCCTGGAACGCACAAGCGCTTCTACAAGTTTTGGCAGTACGCCTTAGGTCGCGAGTATCGAGGCACCACGCGCCTGCCGTTGCAGCAAGGGGACGTACTGCTGCGTACGTCGCGGCTTTGGCATCGTGGCATGCCCAATCGCAGCCAAGCTGCCCGCCCCATGCTCGCCCTCACCTTCGGCGAGAAATGCGCGCCGACCGGTGATCCGTTTCAAACCAACGAGGGGCGCATCGCGTTCGAACCCAATTGGTACAAGACCAATCTCGTCGGCCAGCTGCGCGAGCGCGCTTTCATCGCCGCGCCCATCACTTACTCGGCCTACCGCTTCGTGCGCTCGCTAGTCGGGAACAAGGGCTACGCCGCATAGCCGTCAGCGCTGGGCCAAGACGCTCTCGTACGCAGTGGCGGCATCGGCGGCCATGCGTCGGGCGCTGAAACGCGCGAGCACCTGGGCTCGCCCGTATTCACCCATCTTGGCCCGCATTTCCGGGTCTCTGAGCAGGCTGACGATGTTCGAGGCCAGGCCGCGAATATCTTGGGGCGCGGACAAGAGCCCCGAAAGACCGTGCTCGACCACTTCCGGCGTGCCGCCGTTATCGAGCGCAACGATCGGCTTCTTCATCGCCATCGCCTCCAAGAAGACCAAGCCAAAGGGCTCTTCGAAGCTCGGCATAGTGAACAGATCGCAAGCTGCCATCACCCGCGGCACGTCCGAACGCGGTCCGGTGAAGATCACATCTTGCTCGATGCCCAAGCTACGCGCGAGCGCTTTGAGCTCTGTCGTGAACGAACCACCTTCCACTTCTTGCGCGTCCGCGCCCACGATCAATAGGCGTACGATGGGTAGCTCGCTCCGCACCAGCGCGAAAGCACGTAGGAGTTCGCGCTGGCCTTTCCAGGAAAAGAGTCGAGACACCGAGGCCAGAACCAGTGCGTCGTGCGGCACGCCGAGTTCGCGACGCAGTTGGGCACCGTCGACGCTCGGATCCCATTTCGAAGGATCGATACCGTTCAGGATGGTGTGGATGGCCGCTTCCGGCTTGCCCATGTCGAGCAGCGTGCGAGTGACGTAGCGCGAAATGCTGAACACGGCGTCCGCGCGTCGCACGCCCCACTTAGCCAGGGCGCTGTATTCGTCCGACCACTTGACGTGCACGTGGACCACCGACCGCGCGCCAGCAAGCTTGGCCAGGCCGACTCCATAGGTCGCGTCCCGTGGCCTTTCCGTGCTGTGCACGATGCGGATACGCTCGCGGGCCACGTACTGACGGAGGGCGACAAAATCCGCCGAAAACGCGCCCGCAGAGCGCAACGCCTGAACCACGGAGCGCACGTCGCGTTGGCCCAGCGTCGGCGCAAAGCGAGTTGGGCGGAGCTTGATCTCGGGGATGGTGCGAAGCTTCACCAAGGAATCCGGCTCGCGCTCACCGCCGCCGTCCGTGCAAGCGACGTGCACGTCGAATCGATCGCGATCCAAGTTGCGGATGATGTCCGAGTGGACGGCCGCATCGGCGCCAAAGCCGTCCTGGGCGAAGATGAACAACACCCCAATCTTCTCGCTCACGCCGCTCGCCTTTCCAATGCCTCGCCCGGCGCTGCACTGGCGTGGGAGATACCGTTCACGTCACAGATCACCACTCTTGAGCTCCGAAGCAAGCCGGTCGCTCGCACGCGCCGCCAATGTCATCGACGTCAACACCGGGTTCTTCTCGGGATTGGTCGTGAAGACCGACGAATCGGCCACGACCAGGTTGGGCGCAGCGTGCATGCGGCCCCAAGCGTTCAACATGCCGAACTCGGGCGAAGCGTGCATGCGACAGGTGCCAGCATAGTGGTTGGAGTTGCCTACCGGCTCGATCCTCCAGACGTCGAGCCGGGGCTCGAAGCCCGCTCTGGCAAACAAGCTGACGATTTGGTCGCGCGCTTGCTCCAGCACCCGTGCAGCTTCCGGGGGATGACGAATGTGGAGCGTGAGCCCGGGCGCGCCGTTCGTGCTGGCCACGCTCGGGTCGAGCGCGATGAAGTTGTCGCGGTTGGGCGCCATCGTGCCGAACACGCTGAAACCAGTCGACAGCGATTGGCCCAGGTGGCCCTTCAGCAGGCCGCGCGCGACGATCGCCGCGCCGCTCCACTGCATGCCGGCAGCGGCGTATAGTGGCGTGGATCGATCGATCGCCGCACGCGTGATGTACGCCGCGGGGTAGATGCCGATCGGCGAGGCGAGGCTGAGCACGATTTTGGCGATTGGGTGGTCGTTCAGGTAACGGCCGAGCACGCCGTGTGTATTGCCGAGCCCATCCGGAAAATCAGCGCTCTTGGACTGGAGCAACACTTGCGGCGTGTTGAACGCGCCGGCAGAGAGGACCACGGCGCGGCAAGTGATGCGTTCCTCGCGGCCACTGACGGCATCCCGGAACACCACCGCTGCCACGCGGCGCCTGTGCGAATCCCATTCGAGGCGCTGCACGTGTGCGCCAAAGCGCACGGTGAGCCCACCCTTCCTCTGCTCGGGCCGAATCAAGCGCACGAACGAATTGAAGGCCGTGCCGCTCCAGGTGAGCGATGTATCGGCGCCGTACGCGTAGGGCATGGCCACGACCGAGCGCCCCTGACGAGGCGCGTCCTCTTCGAGCGCCGCCCACTCGCTACTGAGCTCCCAGGCATGACGCACGTTCCCGGCTGGAAGTTGCGGCTTGTCGGCGCTCGAGCCCGCGATGTGCAGCAGCGGCTCGACCCGAGTGTACCAGGGCGCCAGCTCGTCATAGCCGATGGGCCAGGTCGCCTCCGCGCCGGCACGCTCGGCGTCTGCGAAGTCTTCGGCAGAAAAGCGTGGGACCGCGCAGCTCCAATGGTTGCTCAAGCCCCCGGGCGAGAGGTCCTCGAACAGCATCGCATCCGGATCACCAGTTTTGCTGACGCCCTCGCGTTGCGCGAGCGAACCGCGACGCTTGGCCACGGTCAACCCGCGAATGCGAAACGTCAGCCCGCGAGCGGCACGTTCCAACCCCGCCTCGAGGACCAGCACCACGATACCGGCCCGACGGAGGAACACTGCCGCAGCCGCTGCTGGCGGGCCGCTTCCTATCACGACGACACGGTTGTCTTCCACGCTTCCAGCCTATACCACGGCAAAGTTTTGCAATGCACGACCGAGTGCCCCGCGGGCGCGGGATCGCGATTTGCCGAAGTTCTCCAGGGAGTGATACTGCACGCCATGCGGCTCAACGCTTTCGGCAAGACCGATCTCAAGGTGTCGGAGTTTGGCTTCGGCTGTGCACGAATTGGCGGCGTGTTCCAGGGTGATCCACAGAGCTTCGTCCGGCTGCTGGCCGTCGCGCGCGACGGTGGGATCAACTTCTTCGACACCGCCGACATGTACAGCCAGGGCGAGAGCGAGTCGTTGCTTGGCCGCGTCTTCGGCAAGCGGCGCAGCGAAGTGATCATCACGACCAAGGCAGGCTATTGCCTACCGGGCCGTCGCAAGCTCGCGGGCCGCCTGAAACCACTGCTCCGGCCGGTGATCAAGGCCCTGGGTATTCGCCGCGATCGTCTGCCGACGATGGCGCGTGGCACGATCGCACAAGACTACTCGCCCGCGTATCTGACACGCGCGCTCGAAGCGAGCCTACGACGCCTACGCACTGATTACGTCGACCTCTTTCAGCTTCACAGCCCCCCGGTCGAGGTCGTGGAACGCGGCGATTGGGAGCCGGCCTTGGAGGACTTGAAGCGCGCGGGGAAGCTGAGATACTACGGCATTTCCTGTGATTCGCCGGAGGCGGCGCGCGCGGCGCTGCGCTTCCCGAATGTGTCGTCCTTGCAGTTCGCGTTCAGCTTGCTGGAGCCGGGCGCGCTCGAAACCATCTTGCCCACAGCGCGTGCGCAGCAGGTCGCCTGCATCGCCCGTGAATGCCTGGGCAACGGACTGCTCGCCAAAGCGGAGGCTCACGCGCTCGATCTCGAGCCCTACTGCAGCTCGCCGGAGCAAGCCCAGCTCAGGAAGAAGCAGCTGCTCGAGTTGCAGGATCGAGCCGCCGAACGAGGCGTTTCACTCACGCGGATGGCACTGGAATTCGCCAGCCGCACGGATGGAATTTCAGTGGCGCTGCTTGGGGCGAGAACCCCCCAACAGCTTCGTCGCCTGCTCGACGAGTCACCGGGCTAACTGCGAACGCCGAACGCCGTGGTTGGCCTGGGCCATCGAACGGGAAGCGAGTCGCGCGGGACGAACCGCCGCGGCTGGGCAGACGTTTCGTTTCTGTTGTCCGGGAGC
>Ga0302322_100000089_pt1 | contig 56789 bp, 44 predicted proteins | sample Fen_T0_2_FD_203757 | JGI IMG/M metagenome (GOLD analysis project Ga0302322, IMG submission 203757) | Peat permafrost microbial communities from Stordalen Mire near Abisko, Sweden - Fen_T0_2 | ecosystem: Environmental > Terrestrial > Soil > Wetlands > Permafrost | place: Sweden: Abisko...
GATCGCGGACTGCGTCCGCGACGATTCTCGAAGAGACGGATGAAACATACTTCCCGATTCCCCCTGTGTAGTGAAGCTCTCACGTGGACGCGTCCACACCACCCAGGTCGCGCGGCAATCATCAGTCGGTCGGTTGGTTTTTTACGTCGCATTGTTGGAATACGGCCAGGCCCGGCCAAGTAGATGAACACGGTTTTGTAACCGCGGGAGGTGGACGGGACTGCCGGGTGCCGGCTGGGGCGTCCAGAGATCCGCCACAAAAAACTGGGGGTGGCTTCTACCCGAACCTGGGCTGCTCGACCGTCTGATGGATCGCGCGGCCGCCGCCGACTATTCCGGCATCTTGTCGGGGATGATGGGGATCTGCGTCCGGGCGCGGTTGCGCCAGAGCGTGACGCTGACCGGCTTGCCGGCGGGGGCCTGGGCGACGATCCACGGCAGGTTGCGGTGATCGACCTCGCGATCGCCCCAGGCGAGGATGATGTCGCCGGCGCGCAGGCCCGCGCTCGCGGCGGGCGAAGCGGCCTTGACCTCGGTGACCAGCGCGCCGGTCGGCCCGGGCATGCCGGCGGTCTGCGCCAGCTCGGCGTCGACCGGCTGGACCAGGACGCCCAGCCAGCTGCGCGCGACCTGGCCGACGTCGCGGAGCGCGTCGACGACCTCCTTGACCCGGTTGATCGGAATCGCGAACGACAGCTCGCCGGGGCGATCGCCGGTGGCGACGGCGACGCCGACGACCTGGCCCGAGGTATCGAGGACCGGGCCGCCGGAGTTGCCGCGGTGGATGCGCGCGTCGGTCGCGAGCGACGTCCGCGAGCTCATCGCGCGGGCCGGCGCGAGCGACCCTGCGACCTCGCGGCCGGTGGCCGAGACCACGCCGGCCGAGGCCGTGACCTCGTCACCGAACGGATCGCCCAGGACGACCAGCCACTCGCCGACCTGGAGGTCGTCGGAGTTGCCCAGCGCGAGCGGCGCGAGCCGCGGCACGTCGATCGCCAGCAGCGCCAGGTCGAGCCGGGGATCGCGCCCGACGAGCCTGGCGGCGACGTCGCGGCGGTCGGGGAGGACGACGCGGAGCTCGGTCGCGGCGGCGGCGATGTGGTCGTTGGTCAGCACGAACACGCCGTGGGCCTCGATGAGAAACCCGGTGCCGAGCGCCGGATCGGTCGTGGCGTCGGGGTTGCCCGGGAACATCGCGGCGGGGCCGGCCTTGACCGGCGCACCGGCGCGGATCGCGACGACGCCGTGGCGGGCGCCGGCGACCAGATCGACGAACGAGCTGGGCCCGCTCGGGTACATGATCCGGGGAGGGGCAGGGCCCGCAGGCGCGGCCGCGCGCGGGGGCGCCGCGGGCGGGTGGGCATCGGCGGGGTCGGCGCGCTCGCGGCACGCCCCCAGCGCCGCGGCGGCGGCCCACGCGACGGCCAGCCGGATCACCCGCGCTTCGCCTTTTCGGCGTCGACGTAGCTCACCCGCAGGTCGTAGATCAGGCTGGCGAGCAGCCGCTGCTCGGCCTCCTCGAGGTTGCCCTTGGTCTTGACCTCGAGCATGGCGAGTACGTCGATCAGGTGGCGCGCGGTCTCGAGGTCGACGCCGTGGGCCTCGCCCTCCGGGCCGGGCATTTTACCCAGCGCGATCAGCGCCGTCGATGCGAGCGACAGGACGTGGGTCGAGAGGTCGACCGAGCCGAGCGCCTGTTCCTGTTCCGCCATGTCGCGAAGATATACCGGCGCGGCGCGCCGCGGGGGGGCCGGCGCCACGGGCACGGGGCCCCGATTCGTGACATCGTCATGGCCGTGGACCCCTTGCGCGATCTGTACCCACCGCTCGATCCGTCCCCGCGCGAAGGCGGGCTGGTCCCGAACACCGCGGCGGTGGGGGCGGCGGCCGGGGCACCGGAGGTCGATGTCCAGGAGCTGGCGGAGGAGATCGAGCGGGCGAGCGGGTTTGTCGACGATGTGTTCGCGCAGGTCGGGCGGGTCGTGGTGGGGCAGCGCGACATGGTCGAGCGCGTGATGATCGGCCTCCTGACCGGCGGGCACTGCCTGATCGAGGGCGTGCCGGGGCTGGCCAAGACGCTCCTGGTCAAGACGCTGTCGCAGACGATCAACGCGACGTTTCAGCGGATCCAGTTCACGCCCGATCTGCTGCCGGCCGATATCACCGGCACGATCATCTACAACATGCACACCGGCCAGTTCACGCAGAAGCGCGGGCCGCTGTTCGCCAACCTGGTGCTCGCCGACGAGGTCAACCGCGCGCCGGCCAAGGTCCAGTCGGCGCTGCTCGAGGCGATGCAGGAGCGCCAGGTCACGATCGGCGACACCACGCACCGGCTGCCCGATCCGTTCCTCGTGCTGGCGACCCAGAACCCGATCGAGCAGGAGGGCACGTTCCCGTTGCCCGAGGCCCAGCTCGATCGGTTCATGCTGCTGATCAAGGTCGGCTACCCGACGGCCGCCGACGAGCGCACGATGCTCGACCGCATGGGCGGGATGGGCGGCATGGGCGGGCCCGGCGGGCCGGTCGCCGACGAGGTCACGACGATCGAGGAGGTGCGCGCCGCGCGCCGGATCGTGAGCTCGATCTACATCGACGAGCGGGTGCGCGACTACATCGTGCACCTCGTCCAGGCGACGCGCCGGCCGCGCGACTACGGCCTGGGCGAGCTCCAGCCGCTGATCGAGTACGGCGCGTCGCCGCGCGCGACGCTGTGCCTGGCGGTCGCGGCGCGCGCGCACGCGTTCATCCGCCACCGCGCGTACGTCACTCCCGACGACATCAAGGCGATCGCGATGGACGTCCTGCGGCACCGCGTGGTCGTGACCTATGAAGCCGAGGCCGAGGAGGTCAGCTCCGAGGACGTGGTGCGGCGGATCTTCGAGTACTTGCCGGTCCCGTGATGGCGCTGTCGACCGCCGTTTTGTTCAAGAAGGCGCGCAAGATCGAGCTGGTCGCGCGCCGGCTGGTCGACGAGCAGCTCGCCGGACAGTACCACTCGGTGTTCAAGGGCCGGGGCCTGGTGTTCTCGGACGTGCGGCCGTACGCCGCCGGCGATGACGTCCGCGCGATCGACTGGAACATCACGGCGCGGATGAACGCGCCGCATGTCAAGCAGTTCGTCGAGGAGCGCGACCGCACCGTGAACCTCATGATCGACATGAGCGCGTCGGGGTCGTTCGGCTCGCGCGGGACCAGCAAGCGCGACCTGGCCGCCGAGCTCGCCGCGGTCGTCGCGTTTTCGGCGATCAAGAACAACGACCGGGTCGGGCTGTGCATCGTGACCGACCGGGTCGAGCGGTTCGTCCCGCCCAAGAAGGGCCGCCGCCACGTGCTGCGGGTGATCGGCGAGATCCTGGCGTTCGAGCCGGCGTCGCGCGGCACCGACCTCGCCGCCGGGCTCGACTTCCTCGCGCGGGTCGCGCGGCGTCGCTCCGTGGTGTTCCTGGTGTCAGACTTTCTGTCGGGAGGCTGGGAGCGCGCGATGCAGATCACCCGGCAGCGCCACGAGGTCGTGCCGGTCGTGGTCGGCGATCCGCTCGAGCTGGCGCTGCCGCCGGTCGGGCTGCTCGTGCTCGAGGATCTCGAGTCGGGCGAGCTGGTCGAGCTCGATACCAGCGGTCCGGCGGGGGCCGAGTACGCGCGGCGGGCGCGGGCGGCGGCGAGCGCGCGCGAGCTGGCGCTGCGGCGAGTCAACGTCGACTGCGTCGAGGTCCGGACCGACCAGCCGTACGTCGACGCGCTGATCGCGTTCTTTCGAGCGCGGGCCAAGCGGATGGCGCACGGATGACGCGCGCCGCGCTCGCGATCGCCGGCGCGTGCGTCGCCGCGCTGGCGCGGCCGTCGTGGGGCCAGGCCGGGGCGGGGAGCGGGCCCTTGGGTGGCGCGGACCCCCGCGCCGGCGCGCGCGTGCTGAAGCTCCCGCTCGACCTCGCCGCCCCGAGCGTCAGCGCCGCGGCGAGCCCCACGGTGGTCCGGCTCGGCGCGCACTTCACGCTCTACGTCACCGCGACGTTCGCCGCCGGCGTCGAGGTCAACCTGCGCGAGCCGGTCTCGCTCGGCCCGGCGTTCGAGGTGCGGCGGCGGCTGTCCGAGGACCGGCCAGCCGGCGCGGGCCGGACCACGCGCGAGTGGCAGCTCGACGTGATGGCGTGGGAGCTCGGCGAGCTACCGATCGCGCCGATCGCGATCACGTTCACCGCGTTCGGCCGCGCCGGCCAGCTGCAGACCAACGCGGTGCCGATGAAGATCATCGGCGAGCTCGGCGACGTGGTCGACGATCCGCGGGCGGTGCGCCCGCTCGCGCGGCCGGCCGGGCTGTGGACGCGCGACGGGCGGTGGATCTGGATCGCCACGGCGCTGGGCGCGGCGGCGGGGGTCGTGGTCATCGCGCGGTGGCTCGGCCGGCGCCGGCGCCGGCGGGCGAGGCCGGTGCCGGCGGGCGGGTTCGCGCCGCCCGCGCGCGCCGACATGACCGGCGAGCGCGCGCTCGAGCAGCTGCGCGCGCTCGAGCGCTCGGGCGTGCTCGACCGCGACGCCGATCGTAAGGCGGGCTACGCCGAGATGGTCGAGGTGATCCGCGCGTACCTGGCCCAACGCTACCGGATCGCGATCCACGATCGCACGTCGTCCGAGCTGATCGAGCGCCTGGAGAGCGTCGCTTGGGCCGACGACCGCGCGGGGCTTCGCGGCGTGGCCGCCTGGCTCGCCGGCTGCGACCTCGTGAAGTACGGCGGCGCCCGGGGCAGCTCGGCCGAGGCCGGCAAGGCGCTCGGCGAGGCTCGCGCGCTGGTCGTCGCGACCGCGCCGGGGCGCCCGGGCGAGCGCCGCACGGAGGCCGCGTGACGGCGCGCGGCGGCCGGCGGCGCGGCGCGGCGCGTGGCCTGGCGCCGTGGCTCGCCGTCGGCGCGCTCGGCGCGCTCGGCACCTGGCTCGTGCGCCGCTACTTCGACACCGTGCGCGGCGCCGAGCCGATCGAGTGGCGGTCGCCGCGCGCCGGGTGGCTGGTGTTCGCGGCGGGCCTCGTCGGCGTGCTGGCGTTCCATGTCCAGAGAAGGCGCGCGGCCACGATGGCGTTCTCGCAGACCCAGCTGGTCCGGCGCGGCGGCCTGGTGGCGTGGCTGGCCGATCTGCCGGGCGTGCTGCGCGTGCTGGCGATCGCCGCGCTCGCCGTGGCGCTCGCCCGCCCCGAGACCTATCGCACGCTGCGCCACGAGATCGACACGATCGACATCATGCTGGTCGTCGACATGTCCAAGTCGATGGAGGAGACCGATCTGCCGCGCGACCGGCTCGACGCCGCCCAGCGCGTGATCCGCCGGTTCCTGCGCCGCACGACCCACGACCGCATCGGCCTGGTGATCTTCGGCCAGCAGGCGATGCTGCAGTGCCCGCTCACGCTCGACGGCAAGCTGCTCGAGCAGATCGTCGCGGACCTCGCGATCGGCGACGTGCCCGAGCTCGGCACCGCGATCGGCGATGGCCTGGCGCTGGCGCTGTCGCAGCTGCGCGACGATCGCCGCGATGTCGGTCCCGACCAGGCGCCCGCCAAGAGCAAGGTCGTGATCCTCTTGTCCGACGGTGACTCGAACTGGGTCACGCGGTTCGAGCCCGACGAGGCCGCCAAGCTCGCCAAGGATATGGGGGTCAAGGTCTACACCGTGCTGGTCGGCCGCGAGGACTTCGATCTGTTCGGCGGCATGTCGGTCAACCCCGCGACCCTGCGCAGCATCGCGGCGATGACCGGCGGCGAGTTCTTCCGCGCCACTGACTACGAGTCGTTCGATCGCGGGTTCCAGAGCGTGCGCAGCAAGCTCGATACCACCAAGCGCGTCGAGCTCGAGCGCGTGCCCGACAAGCAGCTGTTCGTGCCGCTGGCCGTGATCGGCCTCCTGCTGGTCGGCCTCGAGCTCGTGCTGTCGCACACCCGGCTGCGGAGGTTGCCGTGAGGTTCGCGACGCCGTGGCTGCTCGCGATCGCCGGCGCCGCGCCGCTCGGCGTGCTGGCGCTGCAGCTCTATGATCGGGTGCGCCGCCGCCAGCTGACCCGCCGGCTCGGCGAGCTGCCGGTCGTCGGCCGGGTGCTGGCGAGCGCGTCGCCGGGCCGCCGGATCTTCAAGGACGTGCTCGCCGCCGCGGCGGTGATGCTGATCGCGTTCGCCGCGGCGCGGCCGCAGATCGAGGGTCGCCGCAAGGTCGAGCTCCACGGCCTCGATCTGGTGCTCGCCGTCGACGTCTCGAAGTCGATGCTGGTCGACGACGTCGGCGCGACCGCCGAGATGACCGAGGCCAAGCTGCCGGCGTCGCGGCTCGCGCGGGCCCGCGAGCTGGCGCGCGCCGTGATCGACGAGCTGCCCGGCGACCGGATCGCGCCGATCGTGTTCGCGGCCGCGGCGGCGCACTTCCCGCTGACCGAGGATCACCTGGTCGCCTCGAACTTCCTGCGCGACCTCGGGCCGGTCGACCTGCCGCAGGGCAGCAACCTCGGCGAGGTGTTCCGGGTGGCGCGCTGCCTGCTCCGCCCCGATCTCTACGAGGATCTCGGGTGCGCGCGGATCGGCCGGCGCGGCCACGGCGGCGACCCGCTGGGCGGCGAGGCGCAGCCCCGGCCCAGGGAGCGCGACAAGACCGACGAGCTGCTCGAGCAGAAGGTCGAGCGCGGCAAGGCGATCATGATCTTCACCGACGGCGGGGACAGCGACGCCGAGGCGCTCCGCGAGGTCGCGATCGCCCGCGAGCTCGGCATCGCCGTGTTCCTCGTCGGGTTCGGCACGCCGGCCGGCGGCGTGGTCCACGAGATCGACGGGTTCTCGGGCGCGGTGACGCAGGTCCCCAAGCGGCTGCCCGACGGTTCGACCGTGATCTCGCGGCGCGACGACGCCGGGATGCAGGCGCTGGCCGCCGCGGCCGGCGACGCGGGCCGCTACCTGGTCGCGCCCGAGCGCGGCGAGGTCGACCCCCGGCCGATCGTCGATCGGCTGCGCGCCGTCAACCGCGGGCTCGCGACCAAGGAGATCAAGGATCTGCGCGATATCTATCAACCGTTCCTGTTCGCGGGCCTGATGCTGCTCGTGATCGAAGCGGCGATCGGCACGCGCCGCCGCCAGCGGTATCCGGAGGCGCGGTGATGCGGTGTTGAACGGAAAGGCCGCGTGGCATGCTGAGGCGATGCAGCGCGGGCTCGCGACCCTGATCGCGCCGATCGTCGTGGTGGTGCTCGCCGGCTGGACGCCGTTTCGCACGCCGGATCGCGACGTCGAGGCCGGCAATCAGGCCTACGCCCAGGGCCGCTACGACGACGCGCTCGCGGCCTACGATCGCGCGGCGCGGCGCGGTGGGGTCGATGCCGACGGCCTCGCGTTCGATCGCGGCACCGCCTTGCTCAAGCAGGCCGAGGCTGCCAAGGACCCGGCCGAGAAGCGCCGGATGCTGGACCGCGCGCTCGCCGATCTCGAGCGCGCCGGCCGCTCCAAGGATGTCCGGATCCGCAGCGCCGCCAGCTACAACCGCGGCAACGCGCTGCTCGACCAGGACAGGCTCGAGGACGCGATCGAGGCCTACAAGCAAGCGCTGCGCGACGACGCGAGCCTCGACGACGCGCGGCAAAACCTCGAGCTCGCGCTGCGCCGGCGGCGGCCGCGGTCGCGGCCACCGCAGCAGCCGGGGCAGGGGCCGGGCCAGCCTCCGCCGGGCGAGGGCCACGGGCCGCCGGGCGCCCAGGATCCGCCCGGCCCGGGATCGGGCAGCGGCTCGAACCAGAACGGCTCGGGCGGCGACCCGGCCACGCCGCCATCGGGCTCGGGCGCCCAGGGCTCCGACGCCCGACCGCGCGGCGGGAGCGGCGAGCAGCACGACGACCCAGCCGGCCATCCGCCGCCGCCCTCCCCCGGCCCGAATGGCCCGAGCGATCCGAACACGCCACCGAGCCGCGGCGCACAGCCCAAGGGCACGGCGTCGCGTGGCCGCACCGCACCGCGCAGCCCCAGGACGCCCGCCGAGGGCAAGCTCGACGATCTCGACGACCATTCACGCCGGCTCCAGAAGGACGAAGCGCGCCGCCACGCCACCGGGCGTGCCGCCGATCCGCAGCACGACTGGTAGCCGGCGCCGGTGTTCGAGATCGCCGAGTCACGATATCGCGTCGCCGGTTCCGGTCGATTGTAAAGCCGCACTGGCTGGGCACATCGCTGCGCTTCACGTGCGCACTTGCGACGAAGTCCACCCTGGCGCTCGGTCAAGTGGGGCTTGTCGAGGTGTGGGCTCGGCGTGCTGTGGTAACGTCCTGGCTTCATGCCGGTCGACGACCTGCGCTCGGGCACCTGGGTCACGTACGTGGGCGGGCGCGTCACCTCGGCACGGCTCCGGCGCTGCCGCGTGGAAGTGGTGACCGGCACCGACGCGGGGCTGGTCCGCGACGTCGAGGCGCCGGTGATCCGGATCGGCGCGCGCCGCGGCAATGACGTTCAGCTCACCGACTCTAAGGTCTCGGGGCTGCATTGCGAGATCCGGCTCGACGATCGCGGCTATCGCCTGCGCGATCTCGACTCGACCAACGGCACCTACGTCTCGCAGCTGCGGATCAACGACGTCTACATCCAGCCCGGCGCCCAGATCGCGCTCGGCGGAACCCGGCTCAAGTTCGAGCCGCTGGGAGATTCGGTCGAGATCGAGCTGTCGGATACCGACCGGTTCGGCTCGATGATCGGGCGCTCGGTCAAGATGCGCGAGCTGTTCGCGCGGCTCGAGAAGCTCGCGCGCACCGATACCACCGTGCTGGTCACCGGCGAGACCGGCGCCGGCAAGGAGCTGGTCGCCGAGGCGCTCCACGATCACTCGACGCGCACCAAGGGGCCGTTCATCGTGCTCGACTGCGGCTCGATCCCGCCCAACCTCATCGAGAGCGAGCTGTTTGGCCACGAGCGCGGCGCGTTCACCGGCGCGGCGGCGGCGCACATCGGCGCGTTCGAGCGCGCCCACGGCGGCACGGTGTTCCTCGACGAGATCGGCGAGCTGCCGCTCGGGATGCAGCCCAAGCTGCTACGCGTGCTCGAGCGCAAGGAGGTCCGCCGGGTCGGCGGCACCAAGCCGATCGAGGTCGACCTCCGCGTGATCGCGGCGACCAACCGCGACCTCGGCGTCGAGGTCAACCGCGGCCGGTTTCGCGAAGATCTGTATTACCGGCTCGCCGTGGCGCGCGTGCACGTGCCGCCGCTGCGCGAGCGCAAAGACGACCTGCCGCTGCTGATCGAGCACATCCTGGCGACCACGCCCAACGGCGAGACCGCGTCGATCGCCCAGGAGACGATCGATCTCATGATGAAGCATGACTGGCCGGGCAACGTGCGCGAGCTGCGCAACGTCATCGAGCGCGCGGTGCTCCTGGCCGAGACGCCGGAGGACGAGGACGCGCTGCGCCGCGCCCCGGCGTCGCAGCCCCGGTCCGAGCCGTCGATCACGGCGACGCCATCGCACACCGCGACGAGCGCCGACGCCGCGATGACCGTGCCGGTCGACGTCGGCATCCCGTTCAAGCTCGCCAAGCAGAACGTGATCAGCGAATTCGAGAAGCGCTACATCTCGCGGCTGCTCGCGCAGCACGACGGCAATATCTCCGCCGCCGCCCGGGCCGCCGGGATCGACCGGATGTCGATCCACAAGATGCTGCACCGGCTCGGCCTGGCCAATCCTGGCCGCGACTAGCCGGCGAACGCCAGGAACCGATCCGGGCGTCGGCACCGTGCGCGCCTGCGCGCCGAGCGCGCGCGCCCCGCTCCCGTGCGTCCGTGGCGCGATAGCTCGCGCCTGACGTCGCGACCTGCGGGCGGAAAGCCGGCGGTCTCGTGCGCGCCATCCGGCACGCCGATCGCATCGGCTCGAAACGATGCCCTACAGCCAGCTCACTGCGCTGCGTACATCCCTTCGCGAACCCGTCGATGACGAGTCGCTCGACCTCGACTGGACCCTGGCGCTCGCCGGCGGCGACGGCGTGCGGCTGTCCGACTATGTCGAACGCCGGTTCGGCCGGCGCATCCCCAAGCAGTACTGTTGCCTGCTCGGCCAGCACTCGATGCTCGAGCACACGCTGCAGCGGCTGAACCAGGTCACGCCGGCGTCGCGCACGCTCACGGTGATCGGCGCCGATCACGGCGAGTTCGCCTATCCCCAGCTGTGGGGCAAGAGCGATCACGTGTTCCGGCAGCCGAGCGCGCGCGATACCGGCGTGGCGATCTTCACCGCCATCGCGATGATCCGGCGCTGGCACCCCGGCGCGACCATCACGATCACGCCGACCGATCATTACGTATCGCCGGCCCCCCGGTACATCGCGCGCGTCCGCGCGGCGCGCGACCTGGCGGCCACGCTGCGCGACACGGTGGTGATCCTCGGGGCCCGGCCGACCGAGGCCGATCCCGAGCTCGGCTACCTCGCGCTCGGCGACCCGCTCCCCGCGATCCCCGCGCTGCGCCGCGTGGTCGGCTTCGTCGAGAAGCCGCTGGCCGCCGAGGCCGAGCGGCTGATCGCGCAGGGCGCGTTGTGGAACACGATGGTGACGTGTGGCTCCGTCGACGCGCTGTGGGAGCTCGGCCGCGCCGCCGAGCCGCAGCTGCTCGACATCCTCGACTCGCTGGTGCCGCTGGTCGGCACCAGGGACGAGCAAGACGCGATCGAGTACGTCTACCGCGCGGTCCTGCCGGTCAACTTCTCGCGCGACGTGCTCGAGCGCGCGCCCGCGCGGCTCGCCGCGCTCGAGCTCGAGGGCGTCGAGTGGAGCGATTGGGGGCAGCCGGAGCGGATCGAGGCCGTGCTCGCCGGGCGCCGCGCCGGCGGCCGCGTGGCGGGAAGGGCGCACGCGCCATGAGCGCCGATCCGACCTTGCCCGGAACCCCCGTGATGCAGACCCAACGGCCCGCCGCGCGCCGCGTCTGGCCCGGCCGGTCGTACCCGCTCGGCGCCCAGTTCGATGGCTACGGCACCAACTTCGCCGTCTACAGCGGCGTCGCCGAGCGCGTCGAGCTGTGCTTGTTCGATCCGGACGAGACCCGCATCGAGCTGAACCGCGGGATCGGCCAGATCTGGCACGCCTACCTGCCGCTGGTCGGCCCGGGCACGCGCTACGGGTTCCGCGTCCACGGCCCGTGGGATCCGGCCCAGGGCCTGCGCTGCAACCCCCACAAGCTCCTGGTCGACCCGTACGCGCGGGCGATCTCCGAGGGCCTGCGCTGGGGCCCGGCGCTGCGCGGCGATACCGGCGACGGCGAGATGTCGACCGAGGATAGCGCCGCGAGCACGTTCCGCTCGGTGGTCGTCCAGCCGCACTTCGACTGGGGCAACGACCGCCGGCTCGAGACCCCGTGGAACGAGACGGTGATCTACGAGGCTCACGTCAAGGGGCTGACGATGCAGCACCCCGACGTGCCCGAGGCCATGCGCGGCACCTACGCGGGGCTCGCCCATCCCTCGGTGATCAAGTACCTGAAGGAGCTCGGCATCACCGCGGTCGAGCTGCTCCCGATCCACGCGTTCATCCACGACGGCTTCCTGCTCGACCGGGGCCTGCGCAACTACTGGGGCTATCACACGATCGGCTATTTCGCGCCGCACCCGGAGTACGCCAGCGTGCAGGGCGCGAGCGCCGCGGTCGCCGAGTTCAAGCACATGGTGCGCACGCTGCACCAGGCCGGCATCGAGGTGATCCTCGACGTGGTCTACAACCACACCGCCGAGGGCAACCACGAGGGCCCGACGCTGTCGCTGCGCGGCCTCGATAACCTGACGTACTACCGGCTGGTCAAGGACGACCTCGCCCACTACATGGACTACACCGGCACGGGGAACACGCTGCAGATGCGGAGCCCGCACACGCTGCAGCTGGTGATGGACTCGCTGCGCTACTGGATCGAGGAGATGCACGTCGACGGCTTCCGGTTCGATCTCGCGTCGGCGCTCGCCCGCGGGCTCCATGAGGTCGACCGGCTCGGCGCGTTCTTCGATCTGATCCAGCAGGATCCGGTAGTGTCGCGCGTCAAGCTCATCGCCGAGCCGTGGGACGTCGGCGATGGCGGCTACCAGGTCGGCAACTTTCCGCCGCTGTGGTCGGAGTGGAACGGCAAGTACCGCGACTGGATCCGCGACTACTGGCGGGGCGAGCCGCGGTCGCTGCCCGAGCTCGGACAGCGGATCACCGGCAGCTCGGATCTGTACCAGGAGAACGGCCGGTTCCCGCACGCCAGCATCAACTTCGTCACGGTCCACGATGGCTTCACGCTGCGCGACCTCGTGTCGTACAACGACAAGCACAACGAGGCCAACGGCGAGGGCAGCCGCGACGGCGAGAGCCACAACCGATCGTGGAACTGCGGCGCCGAGGGCCCGACCGACGACGCCGAGGTCAATCGGCTGCGCCGCCGCCAGCAGCGCAACCTCCTGGCGACGATGTTCCTGTCCCAGGGCGTACCGATGCTGCTCGGCGGCGACGAGCTCGGCCGGACCCAGCGAGGCAACAACAACGCCTACTGCCAGGACAACGAGATCTCGTGGTTCGACTGGGCGACCGCCGACACCGAGCTGCTCGAGTTCACCCGCCAGCTCGCCGCGCTGCGCCGCGTGCACCCGGTGTTTCGCCGCCGTGGCTGGTTCCAGGGCAAGCCGATCCGCCACGGCGGCGGCAAGACCGAGCTGCCGGACGTCGGCTGGCTCGCGCCCGACGGCGCCGAGATGACCGACGAGCACTGGGGCTCCGATCTGTCGCGCTCGCTGCAGGTCTATCTCGACGGCCACGGCTTCACCACGCTCGACGAGCGCGGCGAGCCGATCGTCGACGATACGTTCCTGCTCTTGTTCCACGCCGCCCCCGAGCCGATCCAGATGACGCTGCCCCAGGCGACGTGGGGCAAGGCGTGGCGCCGCGTGCTCGACACCGACCGCGGGTTCGCGACCGGCGGGCGCACGGACGACGCCGACCGGTTCCTTGCCGGCGCCACCGTCGAGCTGCTCGGCCGGTCGCTCTGGCTGTTGCGCCGGGAGCCGTGAGATGGTCGCGGCGCGCGCGACCTACCGGCTCCAGCTGCACCCGGGGTTTGGCTTCGCGGATGCGGCCGCCGCGGTGCCGTACCTGGCCGAGCTCGGGATCAGCCACCTCTACCTGTCGCCGGTGCTCGAGGCGGCGCCGGGGTCGACCCACGGCTACGACGTCGTCGATCCCGACCGGGTCAGCGCGGCGCTCGGCGGCGAGCCAGGCTTCGCGGCGCTCGCCGAGGCGGCGCACGCCGCGGGCCTGGGCATCCTGCTCGACATCGTGCCGAACCACATGTCGATCGCCGGCACCGAGAACCGGTGGTGGGTCGACGTGCTCGAGAACGGCCGGGCGAGCTACTACGCGCACTACTTCGACGTCGACTGGGGCAACGACGATCCGCGCGTGCTGCTGCCGGTGCTGGCCCAGCGCTACGGCCGCTCGCTGTCGACCGGCGGCCTCGCGGTGTCGCGCACCGGCGCCGCGTTCGAGGTCCGCGCCGGCGAATTGCGGTTCCCGCTGTCGCCGCGCTCGATCGGCCGGATCGTCCGCCACGCCGGCGAGCGGATCGGCCACGCCGAGCTGGCGTTCCTCGGCGACGCGCTGCTCGCCTTGCCGCGGACCAGCGACGTCGTCGACCGCCGCCGCCGCCACCGCGACAAGGCGGTGCTGCTCGGCCGGCTCGGCGAGCTGGGCGGGCGCGTGCCGACGGCGATCGACGACGAGATCGCGCAGCTCAACGCCGATCCGGTCGAGCTCGACGCGGTGCTCGAGGCCCAGAACTACCGGCTCGCGCACTGGAGCGTCGCCGGCAACCAGCTGAGCTACCGCCGGTTCTTCGACATCACGTCGCTGGTCGGGCTGTGCAACGAGGAGCCCGACGTGCTCGCGGCGAGCCACCGCCGGATCTTCGGCTGGATCGCCGACCGCACGATCGACGGCGTGCGGGTCGATCACGTCGACGGCCTGCGCGATCCGGCGGCCTACCTGCGGCGGCTGCGCGACGCGTGGCCCGATCCCGACGGCGCGCCGTGGATCGTCGTCGAGAAGATCCTGGCGGGTGACGAGCAGCTGCCGGCGAGCTGGCCGGTCGCGGGCACCACGGGCTACGACTTCATGGAGCACGTGGGCGCGTTGCTGGTCGACGGCGACGGCGAGGCGGCGCTGACCCGGGCGTTCGTCGCGTACACCGGCCAGGCGTGGGATCCGGCCGGCGAGAGTCGCCGCGCCCGCCTCGAGGTCATGACCGACGCGCTGCACAGCGAGCTCGCGCGGTTGACCGAGCTCGCGGTGCGCGCCTGCGGGACCAGCGCGGCGTGCCGCGATTACACGCGCAGCGAGATCGAGACCGCGCTCGCCGAGCTGCTCGCCGGCTACCCGTGCTACCGGACCTACCTGGGCGGCCAGGGCGAGCCCGCCGCGGCGCAGGCCGACGACGCCGATCGCCGGCGGATCGCCCGCGCCGCCCTGGCCGCGCGCGCCGCGCGCCCCGATCTCGACGGCGACCTGATCGCGTTCCTCGAGGCGGCGCTGGCGTTCGAGCTGCCGACCGCCGAGTCCCTCGAGTTCGCGCGCGCCGCGCAGCAGGTCTCGGGCCCGATCGTCGCCAAGGGCGACGAGGACACCCTGGCGTACCGCCACGTCCGCCTGGTGTCGCGCTGCGAGGTCGGCGCCGACCTCGGGGTGTTCTCGCTCGAGCCCGGCCTCGCGCACGCTCGGTTCGCCGCCGGCGCGCCGCGTGCGCTGCTCGCGACCTCGACCCACGATAGCAAGCGCGGTGAGGATGTCCGCGCCCGGATCGCCGTGCTCTCCGAGCTGCCCGCCGAGTGGCAGGCCGCGGTGACCCGGTGGCGCACCCGCGCCGACGCCGGCTGGGGCCAGACCCCGCCCGACCGCGTGTTCGAGTACGCGCTGTGGCAGAACCTCGTGGGTGCGTGGCCGCTGACGCTCGCGCGCGCCGAGCAGTACGCCGAGAAGGCGACGCGCGAGGCCCGGCTGCGCACGTCGTGGCGCAAGCCCGTGGCCGACTACGAAGCGGCGCGCCAGCGCTGGCTCGCGGCGGTGTTCGACGACACCGCGCTGATCGACGACCTCGCCGCGTTCGTCGCGCGGATCCGGCCGCACGGCGATCGCAACTCGCTCGCCCAGCTGTTGATCAAGCTGACCGTGCCGGGCGTCGCGGACTTCTATCAAGGCAGCGAGCTGCGCGACGATTCACTGGTCGATCCCGACAACCGCCGTCCGGTCGATCTCGCGGCGCGCGCGCGCCTGCTCCGCGAGCTGACCGGCCCCGGCGGGAGCCACCTCGCGATCGGCCGGTCGATCGATCACAAGATCGATCAGCTCGGCGGCGATCTCGGCGCGGCCAAGCTGTGGACGATCCGCCGCGTGCTGGCGCTGCGCAACGCGGCGCCCGCGATGATGGACGCGCCGTACCGGGCGCTCGCCGCGTCGGGCCCGCACGCCGCCCGGGTGTTTGGCTTCGCGCGCGGCGACGGCCTGATCGCCGTGGTGCCTCGCCTCGGTGTGCGCGCGGATGCCTGGCGCGATACGACGATCGAGCTCGGCGCCGGAACCTGGCGCGACGCGATCTCGGATCGCGAGTTCGCCGGAGGTCGCCAGCCGGTGGCCGGGTTGTGGCAGGCATGGCCGATCGCGCTCTTGGCGCGGGTCGCGGCTTGAGGTGTGCCCGGCGCGCCGTGCCCCGGCGGTCGCCGTGGCTTCCGCACGCCGCGCACGTCGGGGCGGGCGCGAGCGCCCGCACAACTTCCGCGCGCAGATCGGGCGCGCAGATCGGGCGCCAAGATCGGGCACGAAGATCTGGCACCGTGTGTGAAGCACCCCGGAGCATGATGCCTCCGCCTTCGCAAGTCGCCCGGTACGTGTCCGAACAAGACCTCCGGCCGCGCGCCCGTACGCTGTCCTGGATGGCGTCGCTCTCGGTCGCGGCCGGCGATCAGCGCGCCGCGGAGGGCTACCTCCTCGAGCTCCTGGCGTGGTGCGCGTTCGGCGACCAAGACGCCGCCGCGCCCGTCGCCGCCGAACCCGAGGTGTAGCGCTCCCGACCGTGCCCGATCGTGTATGCTCGAAGTTCTCGGGATGCGCGCGCAGGTCCAGACGGCGAGCCGCACGTGCCGGTGGTGACGATCGCCGGGGACGGCGGGCCGCTGGTCGTCGAGGTGCCGGTCGGCGCCACGCTGTTCGAGGCCGGCGCGCGGGCCGCGGCGGGCATCGACACGGCGTGCGTCGGCAAGGGCACCTGCGGGCTGTGCCGCATCAAGATCGTCGCGGGCGCCGAGCACCTCGTGCCCTTCAGCGACGAGGAGCGCAAGCACCTCGGCAACGTCTACCACCTGACCAAGGTCCGGCTGGCGTGCCGCTCGAAGCTCACCGGCGGCGACGTGACGATCCAGATCGTGCGCCGCCGCAAGTAGACCAGCTCGCCCGACCACCAGGGTTGCGCGGCGTGACCTTCGGCGCCGTCACAGGGGTACGTTGACGCGCGTGGTGGTCCGCTCGGTGACGTCGACCTTGACCACCTTGGCGGCGGCGCGCGGATGCTCGATCCGGAGCTCCTGGCGGCCGACCGGCAGCATGAACTGGGTCTGGCCGCCGGCCATCGTGTAGTTCTGGCCGAGGTTCTTGCCCTTGAACCACACGTAGCCCCAGGTCGCCGACCCGGTCACCGCGACCAGCACGACCCCGAACTTCGGCAGCTCCTTGAGCTCGTGCACCACGTCGGTCTGCTCGCCGGCGCGTAGATCGATCTTGAGCCGGAGCGGCTCGAAGCCGGGGCGCTGCAGCGCGAGCTCGACGTCGTGGCCGGTCGGCACCTCGGCGGTGGTCAGCGGCGTGGTGCCGAGCCGCTGGTTGCCGAGCAGGACCGTGGCGCCCGGCGGCACGGTGGCGACGTGCAGCCGCGCCGGCGCCGGCGACAGGGGCTGGTGCACGACCACGGTCTTGTCGGGCTCGATCAGCAGCTCGTCCTCGTAGACCTGGTAGCCCTTGAGCTCGAGCTTGATGTGGACCTTGGCGCCGCTGGTGACCCGGGCGCTGCGCGGCCCCGGCCCGAGCACGTGATCGGCGACCGTGACCGTGGCGCCGCTCGGGATCGAGTCGAGCTCGAGCGTGCCCTTGTGATCGGCGGCGCCGGCGTCGCCGGGCGTGTGCGCGATGACCGGCGCGCGGTCGTCGCGCTCGGTCGCGCGGGTCGGCCGCAAGGTCGCGACCCCCGCGACCACCGTCATCGCGGCGGCGAGCGCGATCCACCAGCGGCGGCGCGGGCGCGACGCGGGGTAGCCCAGGGGCGGGGTCGCGAGGTCGGACTTGGGCACCTGACCGGTCGGCGGCCCCCCGACCTCGGTGCGGCGGTCCGGATCCTTGGGCTCGTCGCGGTCGGCGGCGCCCGCGGGCGTACCGCGCGCGGCCTCCTCGGGCGGCGGCGCGATGCCGTCGAGCTCCGCGAGCCGCGAGATGCCATCGCTGTCGAGCTTGTGGAACAGCCCCGTCGAGGTCGGGTCGATCTCGGCGACCTCGGTCGAGGGCGGCTTGCCATCGGTGACCGCGGTGCGCCGCGCGATCGACTGATCGGCGAGCTGGCGCCGGATCACGTCGTCGAGCGCGCCGCGGCCGGACTGCCGCTTCGCCGGGATCACGCTGGCGAGCGCCTCGGCGACGTCGAGCGCGGTCGCCATGATCGACGACTCGTAGGACAGCTCGATCAACGACCGCAGGATCGACGCCGGGCGCGACGGCCGGTCGATCGGCTTGCGCGCGAGCGCGACCGCCAGCACGTCGTCGAGCCGCGACGGCAGCCCGGGCCGCATCCCCGACATCCGCGGGATCGGCATGGTCTCGATGTTCTTGATGATGTCCTCGGCCTCGTCGCCGGGGAACAGCTTGTCGCCCGTGAACAGCTCGAACATCACCGACGCCGCCGAGAACAGGTCGCTGCGGGTATCGAGCGAGTCGCCGCGCGCCTGCTCGGGCGACATGTAGCGCCACTTGCCCATGACCTTGCGCGGCCCCGCGCCACCACCGCGGTGGGGCGACGCGGCGATCGCGATCCCGAAGTCGGCGATCTTCACCTCGCCGGCGCGCGAGATCAGGATGTTCGACGGCGAGACGTCGCGGTGCACCACGTTGTGGCTATGCGCGAAGTCGAGCGCGCGGATGATCTCGATCGCGATGTGGAACGCCGCGGGCAGCGGCACCTGGCGATGCTCGTCCTTGAAGCGCCGGAGCATGGCCGCGAGGTCGAGGCCATCGACGAACTCCATCGCGATGAACAGCGACTCGCCGATCCGTCCGAAATCGAACACCTGGACGACGTTGGCGTGCGACAGCCGGACGGCGACCTTGGCCTCGGCGATGAAGCGCGCGGCGAACTCGGGGTCGCTGGCAAGCTCGGGCAGGATCCGCTTGATCGCCAGGGTCTTTTCAAACCCGTGCGCCCCGTAGGCCTTGGCGAGAAACACCTCCGCCATACCGCCAACCGCGATGCGGTCCAGCACGTCGTAGCGTTCGAGGGATCTCTGGAGCGGCTCTTCCATGCCAGCGCACACGGTGGTGTTCGCTACACCTGCGAAACACCCTGGCAGCGAGGCGGTGACTTCGGTAGGTCTCGCGCGCCAGCTGGTCTATACTAGGCGAATGTCGCCCGCTTTGGCGGCCCGAACGGTCATCGTCTGCAGCCTTGCCTGCCGCCTTGTTGCGGGGGTGTCACAGGTGTCTGCCGAGCCCACGATCGGACCGCCTGCGGAGAACCTGATTCGGTCGACCCGCCGCCCCGTGGCCGTGATCGACCTGAGCAACGACCAGGCGGTGCGCGACGTCGCCAACAAGCTGCTCGAGCTCCTGGCCGCGCACCCCGAGCTCGCCGCGCCCGCGATCTCCGACGGCGCCGCGCTGGTCGACAAGCTGCCGCCCGACGACGAGCTCCGGATCACCGAGGCGCGCCGCAAGCTCGCGTCGGCCGAGCAGAACCTCCAGCAGCGCAACTTCCGCGAGGCTGCGAACGACGCGGTCGAGGGCCAGGAGCTGCTGCTGCGGGTCACGCCGCGGGCGGCGCTGGGGCTCTATGCCGACCTGGCGCTCGCGCTCGGCCAGTCGCGGCTGGGCGAGAAGAAAGACGCTGAGGCGCGCGAAGCGTTCGGCCTGACCTGTCGGCTCGATCCGCGGCGCACGCTCGACGATCTCCACTACCTTCCGGAGGTCGTCCAGGCGTTCGAGGCGGCCCAGCGGGCGGTCACCGGGGTCAGCTCGATCGTCGTGCGCGGCGCGGGCCACGTGTGGATCGACGGCGAGGACGTCGGCTCGGCGCCCGGCGAGTTCAAGGCGACGTACGGCCGCCACGTCGTGTGGCTGACGGGGCTCTTGCGCGAGACCGCCGGCAAGGAGGTCCTGGTCACGGCGAGCCATGCCGGCGATGCGACGATCCTCGATGGCCCGCTGACCCGGCCGCAGAAGGTCGTGCGGTTCCGGGTCGCGGTCTCGCAGGCCCCTGACCCGGCGGCGCGGGCATCGGCCATGGCGGCGCTCGCGGGCTTCGTCAACGTGCACGACGCGGTGTTGCTGTCGTCGGTGTCCGGCCGGATCGTCTACCAGACCTGGCGCGACCGTGAGCCCGGGTTCTCGGCGATCCGGGAGCTTGGCCGCGACAACCCCAAGGCGATCTTGCGGCAGCTCGCGCCGCCGGTGGTCGTCACCGCGCCCGTCCCGCCGACGGTCGTCGTGCCGCCGCAGGACCCGCCCTGGTATCGCCGGTCGTCGGTGCAGATCGGGGTCGCCGCGACCATCGTCGTCGTTCTGGTCGGCGGGTTCCTGTGGGCCCGCGCCGCCGAGGCCGATCGGCCGTGGAACACCGATATCAGCGGGTTTGGCGGCGGGACCCCATGATCCGCGGGCTCGCCGTCGTCTTCCTGTTCGCCTGCAACACGCCGACTCCCGCGATCGCGATCGCGTTGGCCGGCGCGCCGGACCAAGCGTGCCCGGCCACCAATTGCGACGACGTCGCGATGCCTTGCTCGACCGTGATGAGCATCCGGATCGTCGATCCCGCGGATGAAAAAACCACCTACCTCGACCAGTGCACCACCGTGATCCCCAACGGGGCCGGCAACATGTGTGCGCTGGCGCGGGTGAGCCTGGCGTCCACGCCGCTGCCCGTGCGCGATCTCGAGGTCCAGATCGCCGTGTTCCCGGCGACCGAGGTCCCCCTCGACCCGGGCACCCACGAGCTGCGGTGCCCCCAGGTGACGTTCGCCGCGACCGGCTACCCCGTGGCGCAGGCGCCGGCGCCGGCGCTCGGCGGCCGCGGCTTCTACCATCCCGGTGACGAGCTCGTGCACGTGACGCTCGGCTGCACCGATCTGGAGGCGATCAAGAACTCGTGCGAGCCGGATACCCGCGTCACGGTGACCGCGACCATCGACGAGTTCGAGACCCGGCTGCCGGTGAGCGCGTCGTCGACCACGGCGGCCCAGCTCCGGGTCTCGGTCGGCGAGCCGCACGCCTCGGGGACCGAGTTCGTGCTGAACCCGGCCGATATCCGCGACCTGGCGTTCGACGCCAGCAGCTCGTCCGGCGGCGCGCCGGCGACCTGGATCAACGACATCGACAACCTCGTGTTCAACAAGTACGCGTGCATCGAGGTGCTCGACGAGGACGCCCAGGCGCCGGGGACGCTGACCTGCCGGCACGCCACGGTCGGCTCGCAGCTGAACCTCACCGGCACGCTGCTGACCGCCGCCACCGTGAACAAGGTCCTTGGGCTGCTCTCGAACAGCCTGGCCCCCAAGCTGCCTGCCGAGGGCCTGACGATCGGCATGGTGCTCGATCCGTCGATGACGCCGGCCGCGGGATACGTGGTGACCTCGTCAGGTGGCGCCGGCAGCCTCGGCGCGCTCGGCACCGTATCGTACCTCACCGAAGCCGGGTTCGGCGGCACGGCGACCGCGGACAGCGGGATCTTCGTATCGCGCGACGCGCCGTTCGGCACGCAGTTTTCGATCAGCGGCCCCGGCCGGCCGACCGTGGTCGGCACCGGCGGGCTGGTCCACGGCAAGATCACCGTCGTGATCCTCGCCGCGCCGCTCGTGCAGTGATACGCCGCAGAAGGCAACGCATGACCCGCACGTGGTATCGCATCGCGCTGGCCCGCACCGGCGGGGAGCCCGTCATCGTCATGGCGGCCGGGGAGCACCTGGGCGCCGCGGTCGCGGCGGCCGAGCGCCACGCCCCGGGCGCGTTCGCGATCGCGGCCGAGCTCGCGCCGGATTCGGACATCCCGCTGGGTGAGTCGCTCGGCAAATCGGCGATCGTCCAGATCGGCCCCGCCACCGACGTGCCGGGGTTCGCCTGGCCGGTCGGCGTGCTGCCCCAGCTGGCCGGCGCGGCCGCGGTGCGCGACGCACGGCGCGGCTGGATCGTCCGGCCCCACGGCGCGCTGCTGGTCATCGAAGCGCAGACCGAGCGCGACCGGCTGACCGATCTGTTCCTGGGCCTCATCGAGCGGCTGCCCAGCGCCGACAACCTCGAGATCCGCCTGCTCGACCATTTCGACGCGACCGGGCGCCCCGAGGTCTGGCTGACCTCGCGGGTCGACGCCAAGCGGATCCTGCGGTTCCTCGACGATCACGACGAGGAGCTGCTCGGCAACGGCCACCTCGAGCTGTCGGTCTACGTCCGCGCCCACCGGGGCACGCTGCGACTCACCGAGCACAAGACCGTGGTCTGGCTGGCCGACGACCGCGCGCTCGAGGCCGACGTCGTTCGCTGGCTCGGCGAGCTCGCGGTCCCGGCGGTCAGCGCGCTGGTCACGGTGAAGGACGCGCCGCACTTCCACTACCGGCCGCTCGCCAGCCGCGATCGCAAGAAGCTCGGCGACGCGCTCTACCGCCAGCGGCTGCGTCGGGTCGATCGCCGCCCGGTGCGTGCGCCGCGCGCGCCGGGCTGAGTTGGGGCGACGACCAGGCAGTCCGAGTTCCGCGGGGACTACAGCGCGGCGGACGAGGTCGCGTCGACCGCCGACACCGTGAGCGTCACGCCGGTGTACGCGGCGTAGGCTCGCACCATCACGTAGTAGGTTCCGCTGCGCGCCGGGTTGAACTCGCAGGTCTCGTTGTTGGTGGACGTGTACGGCCGGCAGTCGTAGCTGGTCGTCGTCGGGGCGCTGCCGAACTTGACGTAGATGTCCGCGTCACCCGTGCCGCCGGCGATCTGGAACTTCATCGCGCTGGCGCCGTTGCTGGGGTAGCTGTAGGACAGCTGGGTCGTCGACGCCAGCCCCGTGCGGGTATCGATCACGCGGTAGGGCGGCAGCACGCCGACCGCGGTCCACGCATTGCCCAGCTGCGCGACCTGGTTCGAGCTCGCGCCGAACAGATCGGTCGCGGCTGCGACGGTGGCGTTGCGCGCGTCGCTGTAGTTGCTGCTCGCCGTCAGGTAGGTCGTGTTCGCGCGGTAGAAGATCCGCGCCGCGTCGTAGATCCCGATGCCGGTGACCTGGGTGGTCGACTTGCCGCGCGGGTGCGTGCCGCCTTGGGACAGCAGGTAGAACGCGAGGTTCGCGATGCCCGAGCTGTAGTGGACGTTCACGTTGCCAGCGCTCGAGGTCCAGAAGTCGAGCGACGAGCCATCGCGGGCCGGATCGTTCATGAAACGCAGCGCGACGTCGGCGAGCCAGATGTCTTCACCGACCAGAAAGTTGTTCGGGCCGGCTGGCGCGGTGATGTCGCCGGCCACGTCGCGGTACCACTCGCAGACGTTGCCGAAGATGTCGGAGAGCGCCTCGTTGAGACCACCGGACTCACCGGCGTACGTGAGGTGCGAGGTCCGCTCGGTCACGGCGTGGGTCAGCTCGTGCGCGGTGACATCCAGCGAGATCGCCAGGCTGCGCGAGTTCACGTTGTCACCGTCGCCATACACCATCTGCGTCCCGGTCCAGTACGCATTGACGTAGTTGGTGCTGTAGTGCACCGAGCTGAGCAAGGTCGCGCCCGCGTTGTCGAACGAGTCGCGGGCGAACAGACCGCTGTAGCAGTCGTAGGTCTGGCCGAGCCGCGCGAAGTTGGTCTCGACGTCGGTATCGCTGCTGGGGGCGCTGGTCTCGGTCCGCGCGAGGGTGCCGGGCAGCGCCGTGGCGTGGTTCAGGTCGTAGACTTGGCGGTTGCGCGCGGTCTGCAGGTTATCGTAGCTCCACACCACAGCGCCGGTCTTGGCATCGATGAACACGACCGGACGCGCGGGCTGGCCGTCGCGATCGGTGTAGTCGAGCTGGACGCGGTAGGCCAGCGTGTCCTTGGCGCCGTGACCGCGCAGGATCTGCAGGTCCGCGGTCGACGTGGCGAGCGACGCGCCGTCGAGCGCCGCGGCGGCGAGCTGCGCCGCGCGCGCGCCGTCGAGCACGGGCCGGGTGTCGACCTTGAGGTCGGGCACGAGCGCGTCGGTCACGCCGCGAAGCTGGCCGCTGGCGTCGAGGTGGACGATCGCCTCGGCGCCGAACACCGGAATGCCGTCCACCGTCTGGGCGAGCCGGGTATGGGCGCCGCCGAGCTCGTCGATGGTGACCCCGCGCAGCGCGACGTCGTGGCCGCCTGCGAGCAGGGACGGCCGCGCGGCGCGCAGCTGCTGGACGCTGAGCTGCTCGGCCAGCTGGGTAGACGCCGGGTCCGACGGTTGGAACACCGTGGCCGCGCCGGCGCCGGTCGGGCTATCGGCCGCGCACGCGACCATCCACGAGCCGCTCGTCGCTACTGCCAGTATCGTCAAGAACTGCTTCATGTACTACTCCAGGCTGGTTGTCTGGTTGGTTGGACATCCAGCTCGTCCATATTTGGGATCGCAGTGGGGCATTGCAACCCTGACTCGGACTATTTACCAGTGCACTGCGATTTGTCAGTTGGGCCGCCCGCGCACATGACTCCACGTTACACGACCATTCGCGGCGCCACGCACTCGCGCGCTCGCTGCCCAATCGCGTCGGCGAGCTCGGCGCGCCATCGGCGCATCGCAGCCCGCGCGATACCCGCGGCTGGATTTGTAATTAGATGTACATATCCATTCAATGGTGTTGTTGTGCGGTGGATGGGATGAATCGCGAGGCGTATGGATCGCCGGTCTCGCATTCGTTCGACGGGCCGTACCGCCGCGCACACGGCTGCGGGCGCCGCGAATGGAGGACTGTTCACGCGTGTTTCGCACTGCGCGCGAGGAACACGAGGATGATTCATGTCATTGCCAGTGCGAGCGTCCGGCCGCGATGCCCACACCCGTGGCCGCCGCAGATCGCCGTGCTGGCGACGGGCATCTCCCGGAGCGCCGTCTCGTCACCTGCGCTGGCCCGGCCACTGGACCTTGGACCGGTTCCGCGCGCGAAGCGGTGTGGCGGAGCCGCGACGCGGGTCGAAGTCAACGATCGGGTCGACGACCACGCATCGCTGCCGTCGACGTCAAAGTGCGGGTCAGCGGCGACGTCTCATCATTGGCCACAAGTTCGCTTTGTTGAGGCCGTGATTGTCGACGTGGACTTCGACGTACTTCGTCGTTGACCCGAGACGTTGAGGTTGACCGCAGCTGCGCGGCATGTCGTCGTTGCCCCATCGTGGACCTCGCACGTCGACCGGGGCTCGCGAGCCCTGGGATGCACACGACTCCGTGGGTCAGGGTCAGACGTCCACGTATCCCACGCGTGAAGCGTGAACCGCGCGCGAGTCTAAATTAGCGCGTGCGCGGCGCCGGCTGACGAGAGACCGCTGCGTGGTCGCGCCACCAGAACCGGAGCTGCCTGCCGGCCCAGGCGCCGGCGTAGGCGACGCCGATCCGCGGGCCCCGCGCGATCCGCGGCGGCACGAGCGCGGCGGCCACGAACAGATCGCCGCGCGCGAGGTCGCGGCGGTCGTGGCTGCGATCGAGCGCGAGCGCCTGGGTCACCTTGCCCGGGCCGCGGCCGACCGTGGCGCTCGAGCCAAGCCCCGCGTAGGGCGCGATCGCGCGGATCAGCACCGCCTGGCCGTCGTCGGGGCCGCCGGTGACGATGTTGAACATCTGGTGGATGCCGTAGCAGAGGTAGACGTACGACACGCCGCCGGGGCCAAACATGACCGAGGTGCGCGCGGTCGGGCCGAACCGGGCGTGGCTCGCGAGATCCTCGGGCCCGAGGTAGGCCTCGGTCTCGACAATGATCCCGGCGCGAGCGCGGTGGACCAGCGCGCAGCCGATCAGCGCGCGCGCCACGGTGGCGGCGCCGCGCGCGAAGAACGCGGCCGGCAGCCGGGCCTGCGACAATGCGTCGATCGCCGCCCGGTCCGCCGCCCGGTCCGCCACCGGGTCGCGCGGCGCGGCGGGCGCCGCACGCGGGGCCGGTGCTCGGGAGCGGCGCCGGCCGGTCACGGCGTCGGGCCGAGCAGGTGCGCGCGGTCGAGCCGGTCGATCACGTCGGCGACCCGGCCATCGGCGGCGAGCTGATCGAGCAGCAGCGCGACCCGATCGCGGTACGCGGCCGGCGCGATCTGGCCCTGGAGCAGGCGGAACCGCAGAAACAGCAGCGCGGTCTGCGCCACGTCGGCGAGGCAGTAGTGCTGGATCGCGTCGAGCCGGCCCGCCAGGTACAGCCCCTCGACCTGCGAACCATCGACGCCGAGCTTGCCGGGCAACCCGATCAGCTGGGCGACCGCGTCGAGCTTGCCGGCACGGGTGGCGCCGTGGTCGGCGAGCCAGTCGCACAGATCGAGGTGACCGTCCTCGCTGTAGCGATAGCGGATGGCGCGATCGCGGTAGTACCAGGGCAGAGCAACGGCGTGGCACAGCGCCCGCATGACGATCACCGGCAGGTCGAAGCTGCGGCCATTGTAGGTGACGAGCACCGGGCGAGCACGTCCGACAAACCCGGAGAGCTCCTCGAGCAGGTGGCGCTCGCGCTCGTCGGCGGAGCCGGTGGTCGCCGCCCCCTCGGCCGAAGCTTCCCCGATCACGCCGAACCGCTTGAGCCGGTAGTCGTGGTCGAGCCACAAGCAGCCGACGACGATGGTCCGGTGGGCCCAGATCGGCGGAAACGCCGGCTCGCCGTGCGCGGTCTCGGGACGGTGCCAGCGCCCGGTGTCGGGGATCGTCTCGATATCGAGGATCAGGTACTCGGCGCGCGGGGTTCGGGCCACGACGCACGCTAGGCCGAAGGTGTGACATCGCCGGCAAACCACCGCGCGCGGCATCGATCACGTCGACTTTGATGCTTGTTCCGGCCCGGTCCCCGGCAATAATACCGCATGGTCGTGTTTCGCCGCGGGCTGGCCCTGCTGACAGGAGCTTCGCTCCTCGCTGTGTTCGCGTCGTTCGCCCACGCCGATACCTCGGCCTGCCGCGTGATCTCGCTCGACTTCACCCCCGGCGGCATCCCGGCCGGGATGCGCACCCCGCCGGGCCAGGCGCCCAGCGGCAAGCTCTATCCGTCGGCGGAGATCCTGCCGCAGATCGTCGCCTGGATCGAGACCCCGGCCGGCGACTACGTCGATACCGTCTACATCACCCAGCAGACCGGCCGCTACGGCATCGGCAACCGGCCGGGCCGCTACGACTTCAACAGCGGTCCGCGCTGGCCGTACGGCCGGCGGATCACGGTGTTCCCGGTGTGGGCGAACAAGCAGCCGCGGACGTTCCCGCAGGTCGACTACAACAACGACCAGGACGACAACCTCAGCCATCCGTTCAACCAGAGCTCGTCGGAGGGCCACTTTTGCCGGCCGCTCGAGTTCACCGACGTCAACTGGGACGGCGTGACCTGCAGCTCGACGGTCTATACCGACAAGGGCGTGTTCGGGTCGCAGGTCTCGCACTATCCGCCCCGGGCCGACGTCACGGCGGCCTCGGTCGACTCGCCCTCGGTCGCGATGTACAAGGCGCTCAACGCCTACGACGCGGTCTCCCAGGCGACCCCCGCGCTCGGCGCCGAGACCCAGATCGGCTGGCCGATCCCCGACACCATGCCGGCCGGCGACTACGTGATGGTCATGGAGGTCGCGCTCGAGCAGGACTTCAACGCGACCTACAGCGCCGCCGCGTACCCGTCGCCGTCGGGCATCCTGTACGGCAACTACGGCGTGCCGTACCGCGGCCAGCCCTCGGTGATCTACCAGGTGCCGTTCACGCTGGCGGCCGCCGATGACACGACCGCGATGACCGACCACTACGTCGGCTACGGCGATCCGACCGGCGCCGACGGCACGATCCGCGCGCCCGACGGCACGATCTCGGAGACCACGCCCAACAGCGGTGCGTCGCGCCTGCTGCTCACCAGCCGCGACGGCGCGATGTTCCGGCTGCGCGTCGCCACCCACGCCGAGCGCGATACCACCGCGCCCGCCGAGCCCGGCGACATGCTGGTGGTCGACGCGACCTCGCGCGACATCACGCTGTCGTTCGCGGCGCCGGGCGACGACGGCATGGTCGGCACGGTGCAGGGCTACGAGGTCCGCTACGCCGCGGGCGACGCGGCGGTCACGGCGGATAACTTCGCGTCCATGAGCGACGCGCGGTTCTCCGCCAGCCTCGCGCCGGCGGGCCAGACCCAGGAGGTCACCGTCCAGGACCTGCTGCCCGAGACGACCTACACCGTGGCGGTCCGCGCCTACGATAACTGCCACAACGTCAGCGCGATCCGGACCACGCGGGTCACCACGGCGGCGCGCGCGTCGGGCTCGGTCGATGCCTGCTTCGTGGCCACGGCGGCCTACGGCTCGGTGCTCGCCAACGACGTCGAGATGCTGCGCCGGTTCCGCGATGCGCTGCTCAAGCGCAGCGTGCTCGGCGAGCTCGCGGTCGAGACGTACTACACGTTCGGCCCGCCGGTCGCCGGGGTGGTCGGCGAATCGGACCTCTTGCGGTCGACCGCGCGCGACGTGCTCGATCCGCTGGTCCGCCGAATTCGCAGCCTGCGCTGGTAGCGGACGCTGGTGCCTCGGCTGGTGCCTTTCAGTCGGCGCTGACGGCGACCTGGCCGCGCAGCGTGACGCTCACGCCATCGGTGGTGGCGCCGCACGTGCGCGTCAGCGCGAGCGCACCGTCGAGCACCAGCGCGAAGCCCGCGGGGTCGCTGCCGTTGCCGCACAGCCCGGTCGACGACGCCGTCCCGGTGACCGGGGTCGCCCGATCCGCGGTGTAGGTGCAGCCGGGGCTCGAGCCCTCGAGATCGACGACGCGGACCTCGGCGCTGGCGTCGCCGCCGAGCGCCTGCGACCGCTGCGTGAGCAGGTCCGGCCGGCTGACGCACAGCGTGAGCTGACCTGGGCCGTCGGACTGGGTGCCGTGGATCGTCAGGCTGACGACGCCGGCCGGGGCGCCGGCGGCCGGGCAGTCGTTGTTGGCGCCCGCGACGAAGCTGCCGAACGTCAGCGCGACGCCGGTGGCGCTGGCGACCGCGCCGGCGCCGGGCGCTCCGCCGGGCCCGCAGCGATCGCTGGTGCTGCAGCCAGCGCCCAGGCCGGTGCTGACCGCGATGAACGCGGCGAACCCAAGGTAGCGCGGTGCGCAATTTTCACGTCCGGACATCATCGCAGCCCAGCCTAGCCTAACCGATCTCGTCGCACCCGCGCACATTGCATTTTCGGGCGTCGGACAGCTTCGCCGCGACATCGCTACGTGCACGAGTATGGGTACACGGTCGAGCTGGGCGCCGATCAGCGGCCGCGATTCCGAGACCCACAGGGCAGGCACGTGGCGGCGGTGCCTGCGCGACCGGCGCCGCAGGATCTCGGCTGGCCGCACATCCGCGCGGCGAACGCGGCGATCAACATCGATGCGGAGACGATCGGCTGCGGATGGGATGGGACACCGGTCGACTACGGGGCGATCGTCGAACAGCTGCTCACCGCGGAGGAGCTGTCGTAGCGAGCGTCGCCGCGATATCGAGAGACTAGCATCGACGGCGTGCCACGTTGTATCGAGCCCCCCAGCGGCTGGGTCGTGCGCACCGATAGTCGGCGACCCAGGCGAAGGACGGAATCGCTGTCGCGATCTCGCGACGAACCAACCGAGTGAATTCCCGGTTAACTCGACGTGCCGAGTCCACCCCGGACTGGAAAGGCACGCACCCCCAACGGGTACGCGAAGGCGCGCGCGGCGACATCCAGAACGATGGCTACGCTGGCATCAACCCGCTGTTCGTTGGACCCGACGCACCCCGACCCTTGGCTGCAATGTCCACCGACGCCGCCGGTTCGTGCAGGCGCTCGAGCAGACTGACCAGCTGCTCGATCCGGCGTTCGCTGATGTTGGCCAGCTCGGCGCCGGGCGCAGCCGATGATCGACCTGTGCAGCGCGCTGTATCTTGTCGAGCGGACCGCGACCGAGCGCAACCTCGACGCCACCGGGCGGCACGCGCTGCGGCAGGCTATCGCGGTGACGGGGCCCACGGTTCGCTGACATCGCGCGGGTCAGCCAAATGCTTAGCCTCGTTGCGGCTCGACTGCGGCGCGTGACCGATCGCATGCTCGGGCGCCCGCGGTGTCGCCAATCTGCCGGGAGTCGTGAACCTGCTGTCACGGATCGCGGGCCTCACCACCTCTCTATAGAATCACCAGGAGAGCGCGGCGTGAGTTACAGCACCATCCAGCCATTTACCATCCTGTTTCACGGCACCAACGAGCATCAGGACCGGGATCCCAATCAGGAGGTGCTGCACGAGATGACGAAGCTCCTGGTGGGGCAGCCGTACGAGGATTATCTGGTCTGCGATGGCCCGGGCGCCGCCCCGCCGCTGCCCGACAACAGCTGGAAGACCTGGTGGAAGTCGTGGGTGGTCCCGCAGAGCCCAAATCCTACGCCGGGGCTGTTCAATCCCTACAGCCTCAACAAGGAGCCCAAGTGGAAAGCACCGCCGGACCAGCAAACCGATAACGAGATCCGCGATCTGTTCGCGCCCAAGCGCGACGAGCCGCCCCGGCCCGAAGAGCCGGGGTTCGTGAAGGCCTTGAAGGCCTACTACGAGGCGACGTTTCGCCCCGCCGCCAACCAGGTCACTCGGTTCCAGGGCCTGATCAAGGGGGTGGGCATGGACGACAACATTCGCCACGCGATCTACGTGGTGCACACCAGGCTCGAGAAGCTCGACGGCGGCAAATTTCTGGCGGGAACGCAGCCGTTCACGCTCAACCTCCTGGGCTGGAGCCGCGGCGCGGTCACGTGCATCCGCGCCGCCAACTGGTTCGCCGACGTGTACAAGAAGCGGGTGGAGATCAACATCTTCGCGTTCGATCCGGTGCCGGGCGGCCACCTCGATCTGGAGGATGCACGCCGGCTGGGCCCCCAGGTGAAGAGCTACGTCTCGGTGCTCTGCCTCGATGACCGGCGCGAGCCGTTCCGCCCGATCGACATGACCGGTCCCGACCGCGACCGGCTGACGCTGAAGTCGTTCGACATCGAGCTGGCCTTGCTGCCGATGCCGGGCGTGCATTCGACGCCGCTGTTTTTCGGCAGTAACCAGGGCAGCAAGAACGGGATCAACCTGCACGGCTGCGCCGAGGTGGCGCGTTACCTCGCCTGGAAATTCCTGGTCGACAAGAAGACCCGGCTGAGACCGGATGGTGACAATCCGGAGCGTAACTTCACCGCCAGATCGCTGTGCGAGAAGTACTCCGAGATGATGCTGAATCGCGATCAATACGCCACGCAAGATGGCGAGACGCGGTTCAATACCTACGTGCAGAGCTGGTCCCAGGGTCACAAACCCATCGAGCGCGACGTGCACCGCGATCGCGCGCAGTACCTGCGCCGCGGCGATGGCCGGTTCTTCTTGAACGAACACCACCTGACCGCGTTCGCGCTGACGTTCCCGCGGCTGGCCCGGATGGCGGGCGTGGTCATGGACGACCTGCCGTCGGGGCCCGATCAGAGCCTCGACCAGTGTCCGTTCACCAAGAAGTGGCTGTGGCTGTGGCAGGGCGGCGACGCCGCGCACCTGCCGAGCGACAGTCGCTGGGTCGACAAGCTGCGCCTCAAGCCGGCCGACTGGAACGCGCGCAGCGAGCCCGAGTGGCGGTCGTGCCTGGGCAAGGGGTATCGTTTGTTGTGGAAGTCGCTGGTCGGCTGATCGCGGCGCTCCTGGCACCCAGCCAGTGTCGCTCGCGGCGCGGTGACGTCCCGGCGTGGGTGCGTCACCCACCGGTCGGATCATCTGCGGCGAGACGCGAAGGCCTGCCGACCCGCGGCAACGAACCATCCAACGGACGGTCTTCCCGCGGGATCGGGCTCGACGAGCCACGCGTGTGCCGTCCGCGTGGTTTTCAACACGTGGAGTACGCGTGCCCCTATGCAGGGAAATACATTCATGGAGTTTCATCAGGAATCGAGGTCACTTGCCGGGCGAGCTTCGTCCACGCTACGGCAACCCCGGATCTGGCTGCTGCTCGCGCTCGCGGCGTGCGGCGACTCACGGCTGGAGGCGAGCGACGCTGAGCGCTCGCCGGGTGACCCGGCCGCGCTCGCCGGGGCGAACGCCGCCCCGCTACCCGGCCGATCCCGGAGCGTGCTCGCCGGAGCGGTCACCGGCAGCGTCACGCTGATCACCGGCGACCGCGTCGTGCTGAGCACGATCAACGACCGCGTGGTGCCGAAGGTATACCCAGGCGCGGGGCGCGACCGGATCGGATTCTCGGTGCGGGAGCGCCACGGCGCGATCAGCGTGCTGCCCGAGGACGTCGTCGCGGCGGTCATCGACGGCCGGATCGATCCGGATCTGTTCGACGTCACGCGGCTCCTCACCGAGGGCTACGGCGATGACCGACGCGATGATCTGCCGCTCATCATCACGGGCCGACCCGAGCTGTCGTCGCGCCTGCGCAGCATGGCGAGCACCGACGTGATCATCGATCGCGAGTGGAGCTCGCTGCACGCGGCCGCCGCGCGCCAGCGCAAGGCGAGCGCCGGCGCGGTGCTCGGCCTGGTTGGCGCCGGGGCCGCTTCGGCCCGTGGGGCGACCAGCGCCTCGGCCGCCGCAGGTGGCGCGCGGATCTGGCTCGATGGCCACCGCAAGGTGCTGCTCGATCACAGCGTCCCGCAGATCGGGGCGCCCGCGGCGCACGCGCGCGGCCTCACCGGCGCGGGGATCACCGTCGCGGTGCTCGATTCGGGGATCGATACGAGCCACCCCGATCTCGCGGGCAAGGTCGCCGCGGCCGCGAGCTTCGTCGACGACGGGCTGGGGACCGGCGACCCGTACGGCCACGGGACGCACGTCGCCTCGATCGTCTCTGGCAGCGGGGCGGCCTCGGGCGGCCGGTTCCGCGGGGTCGCCCCGGACGCGACGTTGATCAACGGCCGGGTCTGCGCGGCCGATGGCCTGTGCGCCACCTCGGCGTTGCTGGCCGGCATGGAATGGGCTGTGGTCACCCAGCACGCGCCGATCGTCAACCTGAGCGTCGGGGGCCCCGACACGCCGGGCATCGATCCGCTCGAGGAGGCGGTGAACCAGCTGTCGGCCCAGTACGGCACGCTGTTCGTGATCGCCGCGGGCAACGACGGTGACCGCGAGACCGTGAACTCGCCGGGCAGCGCCGACGCCGCCCTCGCCGTGGGCGCGGTCGATCGGGATGACCAGCTCGCGTACTTCTCGAGCCTGGGGCCGCGCGTCGGCGACCACGCGATCAAGCCCGACATCACGGCGCCGGGGGTCGACATCACCGCGGCGCGCGCGGCCGGCACGCAGCTGGGCCCGCTGGTCGGCGACGATTACGTCCAGCTCAGCGGCACCTCGATGGCCACGCCCCACGTCGCCGGCGCCGCCGCGCTGCTGCTCGAGCAGCACCCCGACTGGACCGGCGAGCAGCTCAAGGCGACGCTGATGGGAACCGCGCTGCCGACTGGGCAGAGCGTCTACGAGCAGGGCGCCGGTCGCGTCGACGTCGACCGCGCGACGCGGCAAACGGTGGCGGCCGAGCCCCCCAGCGTGAGCCTGGGCATGACCGCGTTTCCACACGACCACGATGTGCCGATCACGCGGATCGTGACCTATCGCAACCCGGCCGCCGAGCCCGCGGCGCTGACGCTGACGGCCGCGCTCTCGACCGGCGGGACCGCCGCGCCCGACGGGATGGTCGCGATCGCACCGTCGACCGTCACCGTGCCCGCCGGCGGGACGGCCGAGGTCGCGGTCACCGTGGATACCCGCCTTGGGATCGATGGCCTGTACGGCGGTACGCTGATCGCCAGCGGCGGCGACGTCCGCGTCGTCACTCCGTTCGGCGTCGAACGCGAGTTCGAAGCCCACGATCTCACCGTCGAGCTGGTCGGCGACGGCGGCCAGCCCGGGACGGCCCTGCTGCAGGTCAGCGGCGTGGGCGATCCGATCCGCGACGTGCTCATCCAGCAGCGGGTCTCGGGGCAAACCACGCTCCACCTGCGGCGCGGAACGTACCTGGTCAGCGCGGTCGATCTCGATTCGGGCACGTGGCTGGTGTCGCCGCGCGTCGCCGTCGCCGCAGACGCCGCCTTGACCATGGATGCCCGGAGCGCTCGGCCGGTGGACGTCACGCTGCCGGGCGCGCCCGAGCTGCAGTTCGCGGCGGGTGTCTGGACCCTCAGCGATACGCAGGGGAACGGGGGCTTTCTCGTGTTCTCCCAGACTCCGCTCCGCACGGCGGAGGTCGCCTCTCGCGCGGAGCCGGGTGAGCTCGTGTCCACGGTCAATGTCACCTTGACCACACCTGGCGACCGAGCGTCGGACACCTACTCCCTCTTCCATGTCGAGCCCGATCACTTTCCGACGGGATGGCGCGACACCCTGCACGACGACCAGCTCGCGACCGTCGAAGCCAGCTACGCGGGGGCCGAACACGACCTGTTCTCGAACATCGCGCTGCCGAAGTATCCCAACAGCCTCCTCGGTGCCCTTTCGTCCCAGCACACCGGGCCCATCCGGCGCACCGAGCACTACTTCTCACCCGCGTCACGGTGGAGCCTGGGCGTGGCCCGCGTTACACCCGATGGGGTGCCAGGGTGGTTCACGGGGCTTCTGGACGAAGCCGAGGATCGCGATCTGGTCCCAGGCCAGCATGACGTGGAGTCGTGGTATCGCGGACCGTTCAGTCCAGCGTTCGCAGGCTCCGCGAGCCCTCTGGGGGGCCCCGGCGCCCCGCAACGCCAAGGCGATACACTCGTGCTGGCGCCCGGCTTGTACGTGGATCAGTTCTCCCCGCACCGGCACGGCGCGGTGCTGAACGCAGCCATCAAGCTGGCGCTGCTCAGCAACGAACAGCTACTGGGCGTCACCACCTCGGCGGTCGCGCACTCGCTGCTCGTGAATGTCCCTCCGGATCTGGCGCGGTACCGGCTCGAGGGTCAGCTGTCCATCCCGGGCGCCGCGTCTGGCGCCGCGCCGCTGGTCACCGCCGCGTGGAGCTTCGTGTCGCAACACGCCGACAGCTCCGAGATCCTGCCGCTGCCGACCTTGCGGTTCTCCCCGGCGCTCGACGAGCACAACCAGACCGCGGCGCGGATCCTCGCGCTTCCGATCCAGATCGAGCGCCCGGCCGGCGCACGGACACCGCGGATCGCGCGCGCCGCCGTCGAGGCATCGTTCGACGACGGCGCCACCTGGCTGCCGGTTCCGATCGTCGGGCTGGACGATCGGGCGCTCGGCCTGATCGTCCACCCGCCCGGCACGACCTTCGTGTCGCTACGCGGCAGCGCGGCCGACACCGAAGGCAACACGGTCGAGCAGACGGTGCTCCGCGCGTACGGCGTGGCGCCACGCTGACGCGGGGCCTCGCTATCTCGCCGAGCCGGCGTCCCGCAGGGCGGCCCGCACGCGCGCCGGCGTGAACGGTACGTCGCGCAGCCGCGCGCCCGTCGCATCGAACACGGCGTTGCCGATCGCCGCCGGGGTCACCGTGATCGAGGTCTCGCCGGCGCCGGTCGCGGGCACGCCAGCCGGCGTCACGAACACGGTCTCGATCGCGGGCACGTCGTAGTCGAGGTGCAGGCTCGCGTACGACCCCCAGTCGACCGAGGTGATCCGGCGCTCGTCCCACGTGACCTGCTCGACGAGCGCGCGGCTCGTGCCCTGCAGCAGGCCGCCTTCGATCTGGTTGCGCAGGCCGTCGGGGTTCGAGATCGGCCCGCAGTCGAGCGCGATGAGGTAGCGCCGCGGGTGCACGACCCCGGTCGCGACGTGCACGTCGACGTCGGCGATCAGCGCCGCGTAGCCGTTGTGGCCCTCGTACCCGACGCAGGCGACGCCGCGGCCGCGCGCGACGGCCTCGCCCGCGGGTGCCCGGCCGCGCAGCGGGCGGCCCTGCCATCCACTGGCCTTGGCCGCGGCCCGCAGCACGCCGATGATCCGGTCGTCGCGCAGGTGGCGGAGCCGGAACGCGATCGGGTCGGCGCCGGCGCGCGCGCACAGCTCGTCCATGAACGACTCGTTCGCGAACGTGTGCTGGATCCGCAGCGGGGAGCGCAGCGGGCCGGTGAAGAACGGCGAGCGCACGGTGTGCGTCACCACCCGCTCGCTGCGGATCGTGCCGCCGCCACACGCGCCGGCGACGCAGCCGGCAAGATAGGGTGGGACCGCGTTGCTGCGGTTGTCGAACGTGGGCTTCGCCGGCTCGGCCCGCCCGGTCGCGACCGGCTCCGGCGGATGGCCGAGCAGCATGCCGGTGATGACGTTGCCCGGCCGATCGTCTCCCGGGCGGCCGCCGAGCGCCGCGACCCAGGCCTCTCGATCCCACGCCGCGATCGTGCCGTCCGCCGCGAGCACCCCGCGGTGCTCGATCGCGCACGCCGCGCCGTAGTTCTCCCACTGCATCTCGTCCTGCCGCGTGTACTGGACCCGGACGGGCGCGCGCGCCGCCTGCGACAGGATCGCGGCGTCGAACGAGACTGCGTCGGCGCCGTTGAGGCCGTAGCAGCCCGCGCCGCGCTTGAACACGACCCGCACGGTCTCGACCGGCACGCCGAGCAGCTTGGCGACGCAGCTCCGCGTCGGATACACCGATTGCGTCGCCGACCACACGGTCACGCCATCGCCGCGCACGTCGGCGACGGCGCACGATGGACCGACCGAGCCGTGCATCTGGTAGGGGTAGGTGTAGCGCGCGCGGATCACCCGGTCGCCGCCGCGGCCGAGCACCGCGTCGACGTCGCTCGAGTCGACCGCGACCTGGTCGCGCGACGGCTGGCTTCGCAGGAAGTCGAAGAACGTGGCTTGCGGCGGCAGCGCCGGGCCGGGCTTCCACTCGACGTGGAGCTGCGCGGCCGCGGCCATCGCCGCGAACTGGGTGCGCGCGACCACGCCCACGAAGCTCTGGCGCACCACCAGCTCGACGAACCCGGGCACCCCGCGCACCGACGCCGCCGCGACGCTCGCGAGCACCGCCCCCATCTCCGGCGGACGGACCACCCGGCCGTGCAGCATCCCGGGCACGCGGACGTGGTGGACGTACTCGAAGCCGCCGGTCACCAGGGCGACGCGATCGAGCGCCATCACCGGCTTGCCGAGCGTGGTCCACGTCGACGGTGGCTTGCGCTTCGCGGTCGCGCGCAGCGGCAGCTCGAACCGGCGGCCGCCGACGAGCTCGCCGTACGTCACCCGCGCGCCGCGCGGACCCGAGATCACGCCATCGGCGATCGCGAGCCGCGCGCGGGGCACGCGGAGCCGCTTGCTGGCCATCTCGAGCAACGCCTCGCGTGCGGTCGCGGCCGCGAGCGCCAGGTTCTCGGTGTTGAAGTTGACCGGCGTCGACTGGCTGCCCGACGTCGTGCCCTGGTCCGGCGTGATCGCGGTATCGCACTCGATCATCGTCACCCGCGCGATCGCCACGTCGAGCTCCTCGGCGACGAGCTGGACCTGCGCGGTGAAGATGCCCTGGCCGAGGTCGCACTTGCCGGTGTACGCGGTGACCCGCCCGTCGCCGCCGACCGCGAGCCACGCGTCGAGCGCGCCGGCGTCGATGTGCGAGCGCCGCGTCCCGAACGCGCCCTCGGGCGCGGCGGCGGCGGTTCGCGGGAGCACCGCCTGCGCGCCGAAGCTCACGACGAGCGCGCCGCCGGTCTTGAGGAAGTCGCGCCGCGTCGTCATCGCGTCCTCGGCTTCACGCCGTCGGCGTAGCGGCGGATCGCGCGCAGCATCCGCGCGTGGGTGAAGCACCGGCACAGCACGCCGCCGAGCGCGCTCCGGATCTCGCCATCGCTCGCGTCGGGCTTGGCGTCGAGCACGGCCTTCGCGGTGAGGATCACGCCGCTCAGGCAGAACCCGCACTGCGACGCGCCCTCGTCGATGAACGCCTGCTGGAGCGGATGCGGCGCCGCGGGCGTGCCCAGGCCCTCGAGCGTCACCACGTCCGCGCCGTCGGCGTGGCGGACCGGGAGCACGCACGATCGAGCCGGCTCACCGTTCAGCATCACCGTGCACGAGCCGCACTGCGCCATCCCGCAGCCGAACCGGGGACCGCGCAGCCCGAGGTCGTCGGCCAGCACGAACAAGAGCGGCGTGTCGGGATCGACGGCGACCGTGTGGTCGATCCCGTTGACGCGAAGCCGGATCGTCACGGCGAGATTCTAGAACAGCTTTGCAGCCCCCACCAGCGCGCGTTGGCATCGCGGCGATCGACAAGGGCATCCTCGGCGCCGCTCCACGCGAGCGTCGAACGGCCTGAACCTCTCAGGGTTTGTTCAAGACTCCCGCGCGGGTGAGCATCGTGACGGCGGCCTCGACCTGCGAGGGTACCCGCGAACGCACGGCCGGGAGCTCCTCACCCAGCAACGCGCTCAGCTCCAGGGGCGTCGAGGCGACGTCGATGAGCTTGGCGGCGACCGCCCATGCCGGGGTGGTGGGGTCGGTGGTTCCACCGTCGAGCGCTCGCGCAAGCTGCGAGACCGCGCGGGCGCGAAGATCCTGGGCCGTGCGTGCAACGAGATCCGGGAAGCGCGACGCCTCGGCGACCAGGAGGCGCTTGAACTGCACGGCTCGCGCCGAGAGCGCGGCCTCGAGCACGGCGCCGCACACCGAGATCAGGCGGTCCCTCCGCGGCGACCTCGGGGCGGCCTCGGTCGACGTGAAGTCGGAGGTCGCCAGGAGATGGCGAATCGTCGCCGCGAACAGCTCTCCCTTGTTGGCATACCGCGCGTAGATCGAAGCCTTGCCGCATCCGGCCTGCGCTGCGACCTGTTCGCAGCTGGTCGCCTCGAACCCGAGGGACAGGAACATCTCGCTGGCGGTCTCGAGAATCCGCGCGTCGACCTCCCCTGCGAGGTGCGCGGGCGGACGGCCCCCCGCGCTTCTTGGCTTGCGGGGCTGGTCGCGCTTCGAACTCGACAAGGCTCGAATATAGCGGCCGCGGCCGCAAATCAAAACTAGACGGATGCGTTCAGTTAAGCTAGAAGATCGCCCGAACTGGAGAACTCATGTCTGATGCTGTCGTCCCATTTCATCTCGCGATTCCAACCACCGAGCTCGAGGATCTGCGTGCCCGGCTCGAGCGAACGCGCTGGCCGGACGCCGAGACGGTCCGCGACACGAGCCAGGGGCCGCCGCTCGCGAAGCTTCGCGCGCTGTGCGATCACTGGCGCACCGCGTACGATTGGCGTCGCTGCGAGGCCATGCTCAATGGCTTCGGCCAGTATCGAACGGAGATCGAGGGCCTCGCGATTCATTTTCTGCATGTCCGGTCGCCCCAGCCCGACGCGTTACCGCTGCTCTTGACCCACGGCTGGCCGGGGTCGGTCCTGGAGTTCCGCGACGCGATAGGCCCGCTGACCGATCCGGTCGCACACGGCGGCGATGCGCGTGATGCGTTTCATCTCGTGATCCCCTCGCTGCCCGGGTTCGCGTTCTCGGACAAGCCGACCACGACGGGGTGGGGCGTGAGCCGTATCGCCGGCGCATGGATCACGCTGATGAAGCGCCTGGGCTACGAGCGGTGGGGCGCCCAGGGCGGTGACTGGGGGGCCGCGGTGACGACGGCGCTCGGCTACATGGCGCCTCCCGGGCTGGTGGGAATCCACCTGAACATGGTGATGTTCCAGCCGTCCGAGGCGGAGCGCGCGGCCGCCACGCCCGCCGAGCAGGGCATGCTCGATGCCGCGCGTCGCTACGACGAGCAGTTCTCCGGCTACTACAAGCTGCAGAACACGCGGCCACAGTCGATCGGGTTCGCGCTCGCCGACTCGCCCATCGGCCTCGCGGCCTGGATCTACGCGCTGTTTCAGGACGTGTCGGACAGCGGCGGAGATCCAGAGCGCGTGTTCACGCTCGACGAGATCATCGACGATATCATGCTGTACTGGCTGCCCAACACGGGGCCGAGCTCGGCGCGGCTGTACTGGGAAGCCATGCGGGAGTTCGCATCCGGGGGCATGCCCTCGGCGCCGATGCCGACCCCGACCGGGATCAGCATGTTTCGCGGGGAACAGATCCGCATCTCGCGCCGCTGGGCGGAGGCTCGGTTCGCCCGCTTGGTTCACTTCAACGAGCTCGCCCAGGGCGGCCACTTCGCGGCGCTCGAACAGCCGGACGTGTTCACGACCGAGCTCCGCAGGACGTTTCGCGGCCTCCGCGGCTAGGAGCGCGGCGCTCGCGCCGTGTCGCCCAACGCGCGCCGGGCGGTCGATGGACGCAGATCCTCGGTCGCGTTATGCTGCCCGCCATGTCGCGGCAGATCATCGCCATGGGGGGCGGCGGGTTTTCGATGGAGCCCGACAATCCGCTGCTCGACGACTTCGTGCTGTCGCGCGCGCGGCGCCCGCGCCCGCGGCTGTGCTTCGTTCCGACCCCGAGCGGCGACTCGATGAGCTACCTGGTGCGGTTCTATCGCACGTTCGCGGATCGCGACTGCCGGGCGACGGATCTGACGCTGTTCGATGCACCGGCCATGTCGCGCCGACCCGCGCACACCAAGGATCTGGTCGACTTCGTGGCCGCGCAGGATGTCATCTACGTGGGCGGCGGCAACACGGCGAACGCCCTCGCGCTGTGGCGGGCCCACGGCCTCGACCGCGCGTTTCGCGCGGCATGGGAGAACGGCACGATCCTGAGCGGGCTGAGCGCCGGTATGATCTGCTGGTTTCGCGACTCGGTGACCGACTCGTTCGGCCCGCTCGCCCAGCTGCATGATGGGCTGGGCTTGCTGCCGTTCAGCGCCTGCCCGCACTACGACGGCGAAGCCACGCGGCGTCCAACCTATCACCGCCTGGTCGCGGCCGGGCTCGCGGCGGGCTACGCGGCCGACGACGGCGCGGCGCTGTGCTTCGACGGCGAGCAGCTCGCCGAGGTCGTGGCGTCCAGGCCGAACGCCGCGGCCTATCGCGTCGAGCTCACGGGCGATCGGGTGACCGAGACGCGCCTGCCGGCGCGCTACCTGGGCGCGTAGACCCGCCCGCGAGCGCGGCGATCACGCGCTGCCAGCACGGACACGCCGAGCGCGAAACCGTTGCCAGGTGAGCGCCACGAGCACGGCGGTCACCACGACTTCGAGCGTGAACTGGGCTTCCGAGGCGAGCGCCGAGGGCAGCGGCAGCGGCAAGAACGCGCTGAACAGCGCGAGCGGGAGCAGCGCGCCCTTCATCGCGCCCACCAGCACCGCGATCTGGACCACGCGGAGCCGCGGCGCGGCGAGCTCGTCCCAGACCATCGCGGTGACGAAGAACGCCGCGACCGTGGGCTCGGCGTAGGTCAGGAACGCGGGGACCATCACCTGCCAGCCGTAGGGCATCGCGTAGACCTCGTCGTGGGCGAGGTCGGAGATCGCGTGGAGCACCGCGCCGAAGCTCGAGCGCAGGGCGGGGTCGACGACGAAGACCATGATCGCCGACAGCGCGAGCGACGCCGCGACGAGCCATCGCGGGCGCGCCACGAACCGGCCGACTACCACGACCGCGCTGCCGGCGATGAGACAGCTGCAGATCCTCGGCAGTGCGCTGACGAATGAGAACACCCACGCCGTGGTGACGACGCCATCCATCACGGCCGCCCGGATCAGCGCTTCTTTCAGCATCGCCCAGAGCGCGAACATGACCAGGCAGGCCAGCGGCCCGGGCATCGCGTCGAACCGCGCGCGGGCCGATCGATAAAATACGAACGCGGCGAGCACCGCGGCCCAGGTGTTGATGAACTTGAGGACGGCGGGGACGGCGGCGTGATCGGGATAGGGGACGTTCAGGTACTGCAGCATGACCACGTGCACGCCGAGTCCGAGGACGGTCGCGAGGGCTCCGCCCACCGCGAGCACCCATCGCGCGCTGTGACGGGGGGGGGCGGCGGGGGCGAGGCGTGGCGCCGGAGCAATGGGGGCGGCGGAATCGTGGCTCATGAGGTCTGGCCTCGGGGAGCAACTCGTGTGCCCACGCCAAAGCCGTGGAACCTCTCACCGGCGGTGTCCGGTCGGTGTCCGGCCGCGTCCGACCGGACAGCGCGCGGACGTCAGATCGCGCCGGGCCTTCGCCTAGCCTTCGGGCTCGTGGCGCGCCCAGCGCGGCGCCGGACCGACGACGGCTTCGATGGGGACGCCGAGGCGCTGGGCGCGGCGGAGCTGCCGGTGGCGCCAGATCGTGTAGAGCACCGGCAGGACCTCGAGCGTCAAGAACGCGCTGGTCGCGAGGCCGCCCAGCATCGGCGCGGCGACGCGCCGCATGATCTCGGCGCCCGCGCCGTCGGCCCACAAGAGCGGGACGAGCGCGAGCGCCATCGTCGTGATCGTCATGAGCTTGGGGCGCAGCCGACGCACCGTGCCCTCGGCGTGGGCGGCCACGATGTCGTCGCGACTCGCGAGCCGGCCGTCGCGGAGCCGGCGATGGAACGCGCCGTCGATGTAGACGACCATGATGACGCCGGTCTGCATGGCGAGGCCGACCACCGACAAGAGGCCCACCCAGACCGGCGCCGACATCGGATAGCCCAGCACGAACAGCGTCCAGATGCTGCCGACCAGCGCGAACGGCACCGAGGCGAGGACGATCAAGGCCTCGGTGAGGCTGCGAAACTGGAGGCACAGCAGCCCGAGCATCGACAGCGCGACCAGCGGGATGATCCAGCGCAGCCGCGCGTGGCCGGCGGCGATCAGCTCGTACTGGCCGGTCCACTCGATGCGCTCGCCCGGCGCGAGAGCCGGCGCGCCGGTCGCGAGGGCGCGCCTGGCCCGCTCGACGTAGCCCGCGAGATCGGTCCCGGCGTCGAGGTCGACGTAGAGGTAGGCGCACAGCTCGCCGCGCTCGGTGCGGATCGTCGATGGCCGGTTGCCGGAGGCCGGCGCGCCGACCAGGGCGAGCGGCACCGGGCCGCTGGTCGCGCCCCGCACCGTGGTGGCGCGGATCAGGTCCGCCAGGCCGCGATCGCTGACGTCGGGCGCGACGCGCACCCGATCGCGGTGCCCGTCGATCACGAGGTCGCCGAGCTGGCCGCCGGTGATGACCAGGTCGGCCGTGGCCTGCGCGAGCCCCGGATCGACGCCGAGGCGCGCGAGGGCCGGGCGCTCGGCGGTGAACGCCAGGCCGGTCTCGCCGCCGAGCGATTCGAACGCCGCGCTGCGGGTGCCGGCGAGGTCGAGGATCCGCGCGCGCAGCGCGGCGCCGAGCTGCTCGAGCCGGCGGGCGTCGCCAGCGACGATCCGCACGCCGACGGGCGTCCGCACGCCGGTCGACATCATGTCGATCCGGCCGCGCGCCGGCGCGGTCCACGCGTTGGTCCAGCCCGGCAGCTGGGTGGCGCCGTCGAGCCTGGCGACCAGCTCGGCCGTCGTCGCGGGGACGGCCTCGGGCCAGAGCGCGCCGAGCAGCCGGCGGACCGGCGCCGGGGCCCACCCCGAGTACCAGCGCGGCTGCGGGTGGGTGGGCCACTCCGCGCGCGGCCGCAGCTGGATCGTCGTCTCGGTCATCGAGAACGGCGCGGGATCGGTCGCGGTCTCGGCGCGGCCGACCTTGCCGAACACGGTCTTGACCTCGGCGAACTGCCGGATCGCGCGATCCTGCCGGCGCAGCATCGCGAGCGCCTGGTCCGGCGGGATGCCAGGCAGCGTGGCCGGCATGTACAGGAGGTCGCCCTCGTCGACCCGGGGCAGGAATTCGCCGCCGAGCTGGGCCGCGATCGGCAGGCACGACAAGAGCGCGAGCAGCGCGGTGGCCAGGGTCAGCACGGGCCGCCGCAGCGCGAAGTCGACGAACGGCCGGTACAGCCGGATCATCGCGCGGGTCAGCGGGTTGTCGAGCTCGGGGCGGATCCGGCCGCCGAGCAGGCGCGCGCGCAGCGCGGGCGCCACGGTGAGCGCGACCGCGGTGGAGGCCGCGAGCACGAGCGTCTTGGTCAGCGCGAGCGGGCGCAACAGCCGGCCGGTCTCCCCGGTGAACGCGAACACCGGCAGGAAGCTCAGCGCGGCGATCACGAGCGAGGTCAGGATCGCCGGCGCGAACGATCCGGCCGCGGCGATCAGCCGCGCGGCGCGGTCCGCGGGCCGCCGCGGCGGTCGCCCGGCCTCGAGCCCGCGATGGCAGGCCTCGAGCGCCACGATGTCGGCGTCGACGGCCATCCCGAGCGCGATGCCGATGCCGCCCAGGCTCATGACCGAGGCGGACACGCCGAGCAGCCACATCGCGCCGAACGCCAGGACCACCACCAGCGGCAGGGTGACGAGCGGGACGAGCGCACTTGGGCCGTGCAGCAGGAACACGAGGATGACCACGACGACCACACAGACCTCCTCGCCGAGCGCGCGCAGCAGGTGATCCTCGACCCGGTCGGCGACGTCGAGCCGGTCGTAGACCGTGGTGAGCTCGACCTCGCGCGGCAGCCGCGCGCGCTCGCGATCGAGCACGAGCCGGACGCGCTCGATCAGCGCGGGCAGGTTCGCGTCGCGCAGCGCGATCACGATGCCGCCGACCGCGGGGGTACCGCCGTCGAGATCGGCCAGGCCGCTCGGCATGTCGTCGCGCAGCCGCACGCTGGCGAGCTCGCCCAGCGGCGCGGCGGCGGGCGCCACCGGCAACGCCTGGAGCTCGGCGATCGCCGGCGGCCGCCCGGTCGCGAGCGCGGCGCGCAGCGCGGCGACGAGGTCGCTGAACGCAAGGCCGCGGGCGCGCAGCTCGGCGGGGTGCGCCTGGACCAGCAGCTGCTGGAGCTCGCCGCCGACCGCCGCGACCTCGGCGACGCCGGGGATCGCCGCGAGCGCCGGCCGGAGCACGTCGTCCTGGAACCGCCGCAGCTCGAGCAGCGACATCCGGCGCGCCGGATCGGTCAGCGCGTACTGCACCACCCAGCCGGTGCTCGACGCGAGCGGGCCGAGCTGCAGCCGCACGGTCGGCGGCAGCTGGAGCCGCGCGAGGCGCGAGGCGATCGCCTGGCGACCTGCGGCGAGCTCCGCCGCGTCGTCGAACACCACGGCGACGTAGGCCATGCCGGTCATGCTCGAGCCGCGCACCGCCGTGGCGCCGTCGATCCCGTCGAGCGCGCCGGTCACCACCTGCGTGACCTGGGACGCGACCTCGGGCGCGGGGTGCCCCATCCAGTCGGCGATCACGGCGATCTGCGGATCGGACAGGTCGGGGATCACGTCGCGCGACAGCGCCCGCCGGGCGAACTCGCCGCCGGCGCCGAGCACGAGCGCGATCACGAGCACGAGCCCGTGATGGTGCGTGCACCAGGCCACGAGGCGGCGGGTCACGGCGCCACCTGCAGGCGCCGCGCGGCGTCGAGCGAGAACGTGTTCGCCATCACGACGAAGTCCTTGTCGGTGAGCCCGGCGGCGACCGCGGTCATGCCGTCGGCGTCCTTGCCGATCTCGATCGCGCGCCGGGCGAGCGTGCCTTGCTCGGCCGAGAACACCAGGACATAGGGGCCCTCGGGGCCGAACGCCACCGAGGCCGATCGAACGACGAGCGCCGGGCGCACCTTGAACCCGAGCTTGACCCAGCCGGCGCGATCGGGGGCCGGCGCGGGCGCTCCGGGGGGTACGCGAAACCGCACGTGCAGGATCGCCCCGCGGGCGACCGGCGGTTCGTCGTCGCGGTAGATCGGGATCGGCGCGCCGGGCGCGGTCGCCGCCACGAACTCGGCGCGCTCGTCGGGCTCGATCGAGGCGAGCTCGTCTCGGTAGAGCTGCGCGACGATGGCGCCGTCGGGCTCGCTGATCGCCGGGGCGAAGACCTCGCCGCGAAACGTATTGCGTCGCGCCTTGGCGACGCTGAACCGCAACAGATTGCTGGCCTCGGAGGATGGTCGCAGCGCCGCCAGCGCCACGGCGCCTGCCGCCCCGGCCGTCGCGCGCGGGGCGGCCTGGGCGGCGCTCGCGGCGTCGAGCTCGACGAGCGCCATGCCGCAGATCGGACAGTCGCCCGGGCCCTGGGCGCGGACCTCGCCGTGCATCGGGCAGGTGTAGCGCCGGGCGCCCCCCGGCCCATCGCGTCCGGCCAGGGCGAGCGCAGCCACCACCGCAGCGGCGGCCAGCACGAACAGTAGCACCCGCGCCGCCACGACGAGCGGCGCGGACAGGATCCTCGTGCGGAGGTGGCTCATCATCACGTACTCCTCAGCGGCCGATGAGGTACGACCGCATCATCTCGTTGTCTTCGTGGTCGAGGATGTGGCAATGCCACACGTAGCCGGGCCCGCCGGTCGTCGGATCGAACGAGAACCGATTGGTGCCGGCCTGGACGTTGTTGACGGCGGTGGCCTGCGGGGCCCACCGCACCGCGATCCGGGTGACCTGGCCCGGCGGGATCTTCAGCGTGTCCTTCCAGCCCACCTCGTTGACCCCCGGCGGCGTCTTGGTGGCGGCGGCGAGGAACGGATCGAACGCGACGTTGCCGCCCAGCGCGCCGGAGGCGTTGAGCGTCGTGTAGGTCGTGGGCGGCCCGAAGCCCGGGATGAACGTGCCCGGCGCGTAGGTCACGCCGTTGAAGGTGCCGCCGGGGAACGTGGCGTCCCACGCCGCGCGATAGCTATCGACGTCGGTGAACGCCTGGCGCTCGATCACCTGGAACTGGATCAGGTGAATGTGGATCGGGTGCGCGTCCTCGGTGAGATTGGCAATTTCCCAGATCTCGGTCGAGCCGATCCGCGGCACCTCGGTCGCCGAGATGCCGCGGCCGTTCGGCACCGAGCCGGCGATCGTGGTCGTGGTGCCGTTGCGCAGCCCGTCCCAGTGCGAGTTGTTGAGCAGCACCTCCTCGGGGCCGCCGTCACCTTCGACCTCGACGAGGATCAGCTGGCGCTTCTTGTCGGGCGCGCGGTGGGTGGTGGCCGGCTTGATGTCGACGATGGGTTGCTCGCGCAGCGCCGGCGGCGACGCCGCGGCCGGGTTGAAGCTCGTGTCGACGGCCGACAGCGTGCGGCTGACGCGGAACTCCATGACCTGACCGCTGGTCCGCGGATCCGGCGGATCGCCGGACGGGAACGGCGCGAACGCGTTGGGCCCGTTGATGAGGATGAAGCTCTTGCCGCTCTGACCGCTGAAGTCGACGATCACGTCGGCCCGCTCGGCGGGCGCGAGGAACACGTGCGGCGCGTCGGCGCCGCGATCGAGGTTGACCGGCGCGTTCAACAAGCCGCCGTCCGAGCCGATCTGCCAGATGTCCGGTCCGCTGGTGGTCGTCGGCTGGTGGTTCGTCGCCAGCACGAGCTGCATCTGGAAGAACCGGGCGTTGGACGCGTTGACGAACCGCAGCCGGTAGCGCCGCGGCTCGACCTCGAAGAACGGCCACGACTTGCCGTTGACCGTGATCACGTCGCCGAAGAACTCGGGGATCCAGAACGGGTGCTTGTCGGGGTTGGGCGGGCCGCCGTTGATGCCTGTCGGGTTATCGCCGGGAGTCCCGTCGGGGAACAGCAGCTGGCCCTGGGTATCGAACTGGCGATCGGAGATCATCAGCTCTTGCTCGAACGGCCCGCCGGGGAGCCTGATCGGATTGTTCGCCGCGCCGGTGTCGCGGCCATCGCGGATCAAGTAGAACGCCGCCATGCCGGAGTAGACGTTGAGCCGCGTCGTGCCGAGCGCGTGATCGTGAAACCACAGCGTCGTCGCTTCCTGCGTGTTCGGATAGTTATAGGTGTTCGAGACGAACCCCGGCCCGGTCAGCGCCGCGTTGGGCGTGAACCACGCGTCGGGGTGGCCGTCGAACGCCGACAGCACCTCGGCGCCGTGCAGGTGCGCGACCGCAGGGATCGGGCCGCTGCCGGGCTGAAGGCAGGGCGGCGAGAGCGTGGTCGCGTTCGCGCACTGGTTGCTGCGCGTCGTGTGGCTCGGATCCGCCCAGTGCACGGTGAGATCCTGGGTCAGGTACTTCTGCAAGAACGGCGCCGTGCCATTGGCGCCTTGCAGCAGATTGCTATATACCACGGCCGTCGCCGTGCCCTGTCGCGACTCGATCGTCGTAGCAGGGTAGTGCGGGCTGTTGTTGTTGACCTTGTATCCCCACAGAAACGTACCCGCGCTGAACGGCGCGGGCAGGCTCGCGTAGATCGCCGCCGGCAGCATCTTCTGCTGGAACTCGACCATGTTGACATGCACGGTCGTCGTCCCGTCGGCCCGCGATCCCGCCAGCGTGGGCAGCGGCTCGACGTACTTCGGGACGGTCGCGCCATCGAGCGGCGTCTGGGCGACCACGACCGAGGCCGCCGCGCGCGAGCCGAGCTGCTCGGGGGGGCCCTGGCCAATACAACCCATCGCGACGATGCCGGCGGCGCCGGCACGCAGGAATCGCGGGGTGTCGCGGGTGCGGCCCGGCGGGCGAGCGGGCAGAACGCCTCGCTCCCCCCCGGCGCCGCGAGACTGGATCGTTCGTCTGTATGTGAGCATCGTGACCTCCAGATGAGTGGCCAGTAGAGCCCGATGGCGCCGAGCGCGGCGCCGCCGAGTGCGGGGTGTCCCGCAACCAGGCGACGCTAATGAGTGCATATCGGCTGGTCAAGTTGATTATCTCGTCGGGCTGTGAATTTACGAGTCTTCAGAATCCTGATATTCCGAGCCTCGGCGCCATCAGGAATGCCGGGCCGCGTACCGTCTTGTGCACTCGGTCGTGTGCAGCGGGCGCGTGCGAGCCCCGCAGCGCAAGGCCGGCGCGCGCCGCGGCGTGGCGGCGGCGCGGCCATGTCGCGGCAACGCCTCGACGTTTGCCGCGGCGCGGGCGCCGTCCGCCCCGCGCCGTCACCGCGGTGTGGCCGCAGGGTGTTGCGCCGCCGCCGACCTGGCAGTGCCGCGTCATGTGGATGGCAAACCGTACTGCGCGGCACTGGCTCCCGTATTCACTCGATGATCGAAGATCGGGAGTCTCGGGTTTCTGAGTCCGATGTGGCAGATGAAATGTGCGTCCGCGATCGCAGCGCCGAATTCGGTGATGATTCGTGATCGCGGCGACTGTGATGTTGATTGGCCGCGTGGGCGCGGTGGTGTGGCGCGGAATGTCGTGGGATCCGGTGGGGGTTGGCTCGAGATCGAAATTGATTTTCGTAATTGACGTGTAACGCTCACGCTGAGGCGGTATGCCCCGCCAGACCAGGTTATATTGAATATGAAAATCGATATTAGTTCCGGGTGGGGGCGGACGTGGCCGGACCGCAAGTCACGGCGGCCGATTGCGGCGCCCGGGTGGCCGCCGTACAAGCGGACATGCCCGATGACGTTCCGCTCGACACCGCCCGACAGATCGAACGCGAGGAACACGCCGCCCTCGGCTGGGCCGCCGTGCTCGCGACCCTCGTGGTGGTCTGGCTCGTGCTACCGATCGGTGCGGGGATCCTGCTCGGCACGCTGCTCGCGTTCATGGGCGAACGGCTGGCCCACGCGATCGAGCCGCGGCTCGGCAAGCGCTGGGCGGCGCTCGCCACGGTGGGCCTGTCGATCCTCGCGCTCGCCGGGGCGCTCGGTGGCCTGGCCTGGCTGTTCATCGCCCGGGGCACGGTGCTCGCCGGCCAGCTGATCGACGCGTTCCAACCCGGGGGCTTCGCCGACAAGGCGCTCGCGTCGATCGCCGCCATCACCGACCGGTTCGGCGTGTCGCGCGCCGAGCTCGAGGCCCACGCGCGCGGGCTCGCGGCGTCGGCCGCGTCTCGCGCCACCGATATCGCCGAGACCCTCGCGTCGGCCACGGGCAGCGCGCTGCTCTCGGTGTTCTTCGCGATGCTGGCGATGCACTACATCCTGCGCAACTGGGACGCCGTGCTGCGGCGCGCCCAGGACACGTTCCCGCTGCGCCCCGACTACACCGCGGCGCTGTTCGCCGAGTTTCGCCAGGTCGGCCGCACCACGCTGCTCGGCGCCCTCGGCACGGCGCTCGCGCAGGGGGTGTTCGCGACCTGCGGCTACGCGATCGCGGGCGTGCCCGAACCGGTGTTCTTCGGCGCCGCGACCGCGCTCGCGTCGTTCGTCCCCGCGGTGGGCGTGCTCCTCGTGCTGATCCCGGTCGCGATCGGCCTGTCGCTCGCCGGCCACGTCGGGCACGCGATCTTCGAGTCCGCGTGGGGCGCGATCCTCGTGATCGGCGTCTGCGACTACGTGATCCGCCCGCGCCTCGTGCGCGGCGAGGGCAAGGTCCCGTCGCTGGTCACGTTCGCGGCGCTGTTCGGCGGCGTCGAGGTGTTCGGCCTCAAGGGCCTGATCGTCGGGCCCGTGCTGATGGCGCTGGCGCTCGGCGTGCTCCGGCTCTACGCGATCGAGATGCGCAGGCGCGGTGGCCGCGATGCTACGCTGCCGTAGGTAGTGAGTTGCGGACCACCTGCTTGAGCACGCTGGCGAGCTGCGTCCCGAGCCGGCCGGTGTGATAGCGCTGGCCGTAGCGCGCGCAGATCTCGCGGACCTGCGGGGCGATCTCGGGGTAGCGCGCGGCGGGCAGGTCGGGAAACATGTGGTGCTCGATCTGGTAGCTCAGGTGGCCGCACAGCACGTCGAACGCCCGGCTGCCCGCGATGTTGGCCGAGCCGTTGAGCTGGCGCAGGTACCAATCGCCGCGCGACTCGTCGCGCAGCTCGGCCTCGTGGAACATCTCCACGCCCTCGGGAAAGTGCCCGCAGAAGATGATCGCGAACGTCCACAGGTTGCGGATGCCGTTGGCGAGCAGGTTGCCGAGCGCGACGCGCGGCGCGTTCCACAGCGCCAGCGCCGGGAACACGAGGTAGTCCTTGGCGAGCTGCCAGCCCGCCTTGCGCAGCACCGGCGCCGCGCGGCGCCGCAGCGCCGGGAGCGACTGGCGCCCCGAGAACACCTCGTCGAGGTGCAGGTCATGAAACGCGATCCCCCATTGAAACGCCAGCGCGAGCACGGCGGTCACCGCCGGCTGGAGCAGGTGCTGGGGTTGCCAGGGCTGGAGCCGGCTCATGCGCAAGAACCCGTAGCCGATGTCGCGATCGCGGCCGAGGATGTTGGTGTACGTGTGGTGGTCGACGTTGTGCGACTGCCGCCAGTAGGCCTCATGGGGAACCATGTCCCACTCGTAGCTCTTGGAGTCGAGCGCAGGATCGCCGGTCCAGTCGTACTGGCCGTGCATCACGTTGTGCGCGACCTCCATGTTCTCGAGGATCTTGGCGGCGGCCAGGGCCCCGACCCCGAGGCCGAACGTCGCCGGATCCAGGCCTGTGTGGAGCAGCGCGCGCCCGGCGACCGCGCAGTACCTCGCCAGGCGAATCACGGCGCGGATATGATCGACGTCGCGCTGGCCGAGATCGGCGCACACGCGCGCGCGCACGGCGTCGAGCTCGCGGCCGAACGCGGCCGCCTCGGCGGAACTCAGGGACTTGCTTGCTGGCTGGATCATCGCTGCCTTTCGGGACGCTCGTCGCAATCAGAGTTCGAGCGCGAGCTCGGAGCGCGCGATCGAGACGCACAGCCGGATATCCTGATCGGGCTCGCTCGACACCAACCCGGTGGCGCTGTCCTCCACCGTGCCGCGCAGCTTGCGGCAGCGGCACGTGTGGCAGATCCCCATCCGGCAGCCGTACGCGGGCCGCTGGCCGGCGCGCTCGAGCTGGACGAGCAGCGGCGCCGTGCCGGTCGCGACGACCTCGATGCCGGTGCGGACCAGCGTGATCGCCAGGGCGCCGGGAGCGCTGCCGGCGCCCTGGACCTCGGCGGCGACGAACCGCTCGTGGTGCACGCGGTGGAGCGCGCCGACCTCGCGGGCGGCGGCGCTGACCAGGTCGATCAGGCCGGGCGGGCCACACACGAAGATCTCGCGGTCGGCGAGATCGGGCACCAGGGCGCGCAACCCGGCCGGGTCGAGCCGCCCGCCGGTGGCCGGATCGTCGTCGCGGCGGGCGTGGACGCGGAGCCACGGCAGCCGCGCGGCCAGGCTCGCCAGGGCGTCGCCGAAGATCGCGTCCGCCGCGCCGCGCGAGCCGTGGATCACGACGACGTCGCGCGCGCCGGCCGCCTCGGGGCGCGCCGCCAGCTCGCGGACCAGCGCCATGATCGGCGTGATGCCGCTGCCGCCGCCGACCAGGACGAGCTTCGCCGCGGCCGGCGGGCCCAGCACGAAGTCCCCGGCGGGGGCGCCGAGCCCGACGATCGCGCCGCGCCGCAGCTGGTGCAGCGCGGCCGACGCGCGGCCGCCCGCGACCCGGCGCACGGTGATCGCGATCCGGCGCGCGCCAGGCTCCGCGCCACCCGACGAGATCGAGTAGCACCGGCGCACCCGGACCCCGGCGACCTCGATCTCGACCGGCACGTACTGACCGGCGCGATGGCCGGGCCACCGGCTGCCGGGCGCGAGCACGAGGGTGCGCGTATCGGCGGTCTCGTCGATCACGTCGACGACCCGCGCGCGCGGCGCCGCCAGCGACCAGCTGGTCCCGAGATCGCCCAGCCAGAACTCGGCGTGGCGCGCGAGGAACCAGCGCCGCCAGGCGGCCCTCGCCAGCCGGAGGCCGGCGTCGCGCAGCTGCTGGGCCGCGCCGGGCGAGGGCGCGGTGATCGCCATGGTAGGGAGGTGCATGCGAGCTCCAGTTCGATCGCAAGTTACGATGGCGTAGGTAGCGTGTCAAGCGTCCATCGCGCGAGGCCGGGCAGGTCTTCGAGGAGCGCCGGCTAGCTGAGCGGCCGCGCCACGGCTCCGTGTGGCCCTGTAATTTTTGATTTCGTAGGTTACGAGAGCGAAACTATAATAGGGGGGATGAGCAGTCGAACCAGGCTGACGGCCGCCGAGCGCCGCGCGCAACTCGTCGACGTCGGCCGCGCCGTGTTTGCCCAGCGCGGTTATGAAGCGACGTCGGTCGAGGAGATCGCCGAGCGCGCGAAGGTCTCCAAGCCGATCGTGTACGAGCACTTCGGGGGCAAGGAGGGCCTCTACGCGGTGATCGTCGATCGTGAGATGGAGTATGTGATCCGGAGGATCTCGGAGGCGATCACCACCGGGACGCCGCGCGAGCGCGTCGAGCACGCCGCGTTCGCCTTCCTCGCCTACGTCCGCGATCATCCGGATGGCTTCGCGATCCTCGCCCACGACACGCCGCTCAACTCGCCCAGCACCGGCATGGCGTCGCTCTTGACCGACGTCGCCAAGCGCGTCGGCGCGGTGTTCGCGGCGTCGTTCAAGGCGGCGGGCTACGACGCCCGGTCCGCGCCGATCTACGCCCACGCGCTCGTCGGCATGGTCACCTTCGTCGGCCGGTGGTGGACCGAGATCCGCAAGCCCTCGATCGAGGAGGTCGCGAGCCACGTCGCCGCGCTCGCCTGGATGGGGCTGCGCCACCTGCCCAAGCGGCCGACGCGCGGCCGGCCCTCCGCGCGGCCGCGCCCGACCGACGACTGACCGACGCGTGATCGACCCGTGATCGACGCGGCGCCGCGCGCGGCGCGGGCCCGGCGGGTTCATCGCGGCGCACGCGTTCGCGCCCGAGCGCCCGCTCGCCGAGGCGTACGCCGCCGCGATGCAGGCCAAGGTGTTCGGGCCGATCGGCATGACGTCGACCACGCTCGACCACGCCGCGGTGGCGCGCGGCGATCACGCCGTGCCCCACGCGCTGGCGATCGACGGCACGACGCGCGCGATGCCGCTCGCGATCGAGCGCGGCGTCGAGCCGATCGCGCCCGCCGGCGGCGTGTGGACGACCTTGCGTGACATGGAGCGCTACGTCGCCACCGAGCTCGGCGATGGCGTGACGCCGGAAGGCGTGCGCGTGGTGTCCGCGGCGAACATGCACGAGCGCCTGCGGGTGAGGATCCGCTCGAGCGCGACCGGAGGCTACGGGCTCGGCATCGGCATCGCCACGTACTCCGGCACCCGCGAGATCGCGCACGACGGCGGCTCGATGGGTTCGGCACGACGATGTTCACGCTGCCCGCGGAGCACCTCGGGATCATCATCTTCACCAACATCCGCCAGGGCGGACCCAAGGAGCAGCTGCCGTTCAACGCGGCCGTCACCCGCCGCATCGTCGAGCTCGAGTTCGCCGGGGCGGCGCCGCTCGCGGACAAGCAGCTCGCGCGCTACGCCAAGCTGCGCCAGCGGGCGCCGTGCGCGGGCTCGCCGGACCACCGCTGGGTGGCGCCGCTCGCGGGCACCTACCACGATCCTGCGCTCGGGGATGTCGAGATCCGGGCGACCGCGGAGGGCGCCGACTTCGATGCCGGCGAGTGGCACACGGCGATCGACCGCGAGCTCGAGGCAGACGGCACGGTGAAGCTCATCGTGCTCGATCCACCGTTCGCGGGCACCGCGTTCGTCGTCGGTCCCGGGCCGTCGCTGCTGGTCCCGGGGTATCCGGGCTACCGGTTCGAGCGCAAGCCGCCGGGCTGACCTTTACGCGCGGTCTGGGTTACTGCGGGACGCCGGCGTCGCGGTGGCCGGGCTCCGAGTCGGAGCCATCGCCCGAGCCGCTGCCCGAGCCCGAACCGGGGCCGGGCTCCGAGCCGCGGCCCGAGCCCGAACCGGGGCCGTGCTCCGGGCCCGAACCGGGGCCGTGCTCCGAGCCCGAGCCCGAGCCCGAGCCCGAGCCCGAGCCATGATCCGAGCCGCCGTCCGAGCCCGGGCCGGCGTCGCGCGGGCCGTGGTCTTCGCTATGCGGGCCACCTTCGTGGCCGCCGCAGGGCAGCACGCACACGACGTCCGTGGTCGAGGCGGTCGTGCAGGTGCCGGTGGCGTGCTCGCGTCCTGCCGACATGGTGCACGTCGCACCTACTGCGAGGCTCGCGCAGGCCGCGGTCGCATCGGGGAAGTTGCCCGGCGGGCGGCACGCCAGGACGCTCACGCCACCATCGGGACCGCTCGCACAGGCGCCCGTGAACGCGTGGCCCTCGTGACCGGTCACCGTGCACGCATCACCGCTCGCCTTGGTCGCGCACGCGTCGATCGCGGGCTGCGGCGGCGAGAACGTCCGCCGGCACGCGACGGTGGTGCCATCGGCTGCGGTCGCGCAGGCGCCGGCGTCATTGTCGGCGTCCTCGCCGGCCAGCGTGCAGGCAGTGCCCGCAGCTTTGCCATCACAAGCGGTCACCGCCGCGGGCGGCGGCGGCGGCGGGCTGGGCGCGCAGCCCAGCGAGCCGTCGATGCTCGTGCGACAGCTGCCGTCGAGCGACGCGGCGTTGAGCGACAGCGTGCAGCTGTCGCCGGCGGCCTTGCCGGTACAGCTGGCTGCCTGGGCGGCGGTGGGGGCGCACGACAGCGCGCCCGAGGCCGTCGTGGCGGTGGTGAGCGCCGCCGTGAGCGCCGTGTTGTCGGCGGCCGTGGTGGTTCCGCCGCCCGACGCGGCACACGCGCCGAGGGCGACCATCGTGACGAGTGAGTTTACGAATCTCGAAACATACATCGTGTTCAAGTGCGTCTCCTGTAGGTTCGCGGCACGGTCGCTGCCGACCCATGCCGTATCGACCGTCAGTGACTGCGCTTGAGCAAACATTCACGCGCGACGTGGCTCACAACCCGTGTATTACCCCGCGCGTGCTCGGCATTTCTCCGTGAACGCGCCGTGCGCATGTCCGCGCTCGCCGGGCCCGCTCGTCGTCGAGCTGCCAGGGTCTGCCGCGCCAGGCGCGGCTTTCGCGCGACTCCCTCGCTCGATCTCCATTTGCCAGATCATGGGGTTGACCTGCGGTGTCCGGACGTGCGAATCGCGTGGCGCCGCCTCGAGCTCGTCGTGGTGCTCGAGGGCGTCCTCGCCGGGATCGTCGCGGCCGGGATCACGCTCGACGATCGGAGCGCGCAGCTCGACTATCCGCGTCACAACATGCCGTTTGGCGGCGATGGCCTTCGCTCGACCGGCGGCGGCGCCTCCGGTGTGATCAGCCGGCTCCGGCCCGCAGGCAAGGGCAAGAACGTGACCGTCGAGTTCAAGAAGCAGATGGTGAGACAGGTCCAGTGCGCGGAGACGCGGGAGACCCGCCACGCGATCCAGGTTCGCTCCGATGGCAGCCTGATCTACGCGGTGACGTGCGTGCGCAACGAGACGGTGATCGTGAACACGGCCGACGAACCGCATGCCGTGAACCCCGCGCTACCTCGAGGGGGTCCGGCCGGGGATGTACATCGAGATCGTCGAGGACGTCGCGACCGCCGTGTGGGCCAAGCCTGGCACCGCGATCCCGGCGATGGTACTCGGCGTCGCGCTCAAGTAGCGGCCGCGCTTGTACCCGGCGATCCGCGGCGATCTGTGCAGGTGATCGGCGCGACGCGCGCGGCGCCCCGGGCCCATGATGAATCCGCCATGGCAACCACGCCGCCGCTTCGCGCGCTGCTCGAGCACACGCTGGAGCACGTCGCGACGCGGTCGTGCTCAACCAGGTGCTCGTGCGGTTCGGCTCGGACGCCGCGACCGACGAGGTGATCGCCCGGATCCAGCGCGGCGGCACGTGCTGGATGGGCGGCACGACGTGGCGGGGGCGGCGCTACATGCGGATCTCGGTGTCGAGCGGGTCGACGACGGAGGCCGATGTCGACCCGTCGGTGGCCGCGATCGCGGCGGCGATCGGCTCCCAGCGCTAGGGCTACGGCGTCGAGGTCAAGATCGTGATCATCTTGCGGTGAATGTCGGTGACGACGATGTCGTTGACGCCGTCGCCGTTGTAGTCGGCGTCGGCGTGCAGGTAATCCGGCGTGAGCGGGATCGCCAGCGCGACCGGCGGTGCCAGCGTGCCGTCGGCCCGACCGAGCGCGATGATCACCGCGCTGCCGCTGCTCTGCTTGCGGACGGTGATGACGTCGGTGAGGCCATCGCCGTCGATGTCCGCGGTGTCGATCATCTGGCCGATGCTATCGACGGGGACCGAGCTCGGCGCCAGGAACCCGCCGGTCCCCGTCGCGATCATCGTGCTGAGGCGACCCGCGTCGGCCTCGACGAACGCGATGTCGAGGACGTGATCGCCGTTGAGATCACCGAGCGCGACCGCGTCGGTCACCGCGGTCTGCGGCGTGGCGTTGATCCCGCCCAGCCCGGCCACGCCGCCGCGCAGGAAATTGATGCCTTGCCCCGAGACGACGACATCGGCGTACGCATCGCTGTCGAGCGCGCCGATCGCGAGGCCATTCGCGCCCGGGACGGCGACCCCGGCGCCCCCTGCGGGGATCTCGGTGGCGGTCAGGTTTGCGGCGTACTGCGCGAGGTGGATCGCCGAGCCATAGACCGTGGCCACGTCCGGGAGCATGCCGCCGGTGACCTTGCCGGCGGCCAGCGCTTCACAGGATTTGCCGGCGGGCATGGCGATCGCCGAGGCCTGGGCGTAGGCCCCCTGATCGGGGCGCACGTACGTGGTGAGCGCCGCACCGGCGACGACGAGCTCCGCGACCGGGCTGGTGTTGAGCTGCAGCGCGATCGCGTAGGTGCCGGCCACGGTCGGCCCGTTGATCCCGGTCGCGGGAAACTGGCCCTGGCTCTGGGCGTGGAACACGAGATG
>Ga0302322_100000091_pt1 | contig 56389 bp, 52 predicted proteins | sample Fen_T0_2_FD_203757 | JGI IMG/M metagenome (GOLD analysis project Ga0302322, IMG submission 203757) | Peat permafrost microbial communities from Stordalen Mire near Abisko, Sweden - Fen_T0_2 | ecosystem: Environmental > Terrestrial > Soil > Wetlands > Permafrost | place: Sweden: Abisko...
GCCTACAAAGCCCGTATGACCGCCATGTTGATCATCTCCATTTTTCCGCTGCTCGTTTTGAGCACGCAATATTTTGGCAACGTCGCGCGGTTCGGCAATCTCGCCGCTTGGTTCGCGGTCGCGGTGATCTGCATCGGGGCCGCAGCCCATCAAGCGTGGTCCGCCAACCTCTTCACCACCGTCTCTGACATGTTCCCGAAGAAAGCAGTCGGCTCCGTCACAGGCATCGGTGCGGCCGCAGGTGGCCTTGGAGGCGTGCTTGTCGCAAAATTGGCCGGCTGGCTCACTGACGTGTTCCCTTCGAACGCCTACATGATCATGTTCGTTGTCTGCGCGTTGAGCTACCTCGCCGCATGGAGCCTGATGAAAACCTTCGTGCCCCGGCATCGGACCATCACCGATCTCTGAGCAGGCAACCGGTCCCGATCTTCGCGCCAGCGAGCCCTCCTCGCTGGCTTTTTTGCACTGGCAGCCCAACAACATTTTCCTTGGTTTGCCTAGCTTGACACGACTCGCCGCCACCGCTTAATCCAACCCCTTTACCAACTCCAAACCCGTCTCCTCGTCATGCCCGCAGCCAACGACATCCGCAAAGGTCAAGTGATCAAATTCAACGGTGAAGCCCATCTCGTGATGGAAACGCAGCACCGCACCCCGGGCAATTTGCGCGCCTTCGTGCAGATCAAGATGCGCAATCTTAAGTACGGAAAAGCGCTCGATCAGCGCTTCGCTTCCACCGACACGATCGAAGTGCTGCCGACCGAGAAGAAGACACTCGAATTCAGCTACGCCGACCGCGACGCTTTCGCATTCATCGACCCAGACACTTTTGAACAGGTTGAGCTCAGCGCCATCCTGATCGGTGACGCCAAGAATTATCTCACGACCAATGGTAAGGTTGACGTCCTTTTCGTGGACGAAAAACCTCTCACCATCGAGCTCCCCTCCACCGTGAGCCTCAAGGTCTCTGAAAGCTCCGATGGCATCAAAGGCGATACGGCCAGCAACGTTCAGAAGCCAGCCACGCTCGAAACCGGCCTGGTGGTCCAGGTCCCCCTCTTTATCAAAGAAGGCGAGATCATCCGCGTCAGCACCGCTGACGGCTCGTACCTCGGCCGCGCCTGATTTCAAATTTCGCTTTTGACCAAAACCGCAGCACGTATCGGCGCTGCGGTTTTTTTGCGACGAAAGTCTACGTTCCGTACTCGGAGCTAAACACCATTTTCCGCGGAACTATTAACACCAAAGGCGCGAAGTTCGCGAAGGGAAGTGCCGGTGGAAAGTGCTCGGGAATCTTCGTGGCCTTCGCGATCTTAGTGTTCAAAATCCGCTCCATTTTACGCAGAGTATTTGAAAGATGCCGGACTAATGAGCGTCCGCCGCCACTGGCTCTGCCGCCTTGGGCGGTTCGAAAGCGATGGGGAAGATCACGCGCAATTCAGTCGGTTTCCCGCCGCGAGTCAGTGGGTCGAAACGCATGCCGTTGACCAACGTTACTGCCGCCCAGCCAAATTCTGGCCGGGATGCTTCGATTACGCGCGGGACCTGCGCCAGCCCAACCCGATCAATGACAAACTCAATCTTGGCCGTGCCGGAAACCGATTGTCCCAAAAGCGAGGTCGGATACGCCAAGCCCGGCCGCGCCGCCGCCTTCGGTCTCGCATCCAGGCCTGCAGCAGAACTGGGAGTTTTCTTCCCTTCACGTAGCGCGGCCATCAAACGGCGCGCTGCGTAGGGCACTCTTACCAAGGTGAAATCGTGCCGGTATTCCCGGACGTTCTGCGCCGCAGCCGCCTCAGCCGAGAAACTCCAACTCTCGACCGCAGCAATCAGCGCAGCGCCAAAATCTGCGTGGGATGTCTCAACCAACTCGGTCGATTTAACGCGTCCCTTTGCATCCAACGTGAAGCGTACCGTGGCATTGCCTTCCTCTTCGGCGAGTAGTCGTTCGAAAGGGTAAGCGGGATCAACGACGTCGAGGGCGCCGCTCAAGGCGTCGATACGGGGATCGGATGACGTGAAGCCTAGAACCTGGCGATATGCGACAATCACCGGCAGTTCACGGATTTTCGCCGGCTGATACTTTCGCTCTGTAATAAGATCCAGGGCCGAGCGAACGGCTCCCTCCGAAGAAGCTTCCTGTACCTCTATCTTATCGGTCAATCCGTCCTCCAGGATTGCGTACTTCACCACCGCGACGATCTCCCGCCCGTTCGCGCGCACCATGAGCGGCAAGATAATATCCGGGTCCACCTTCAGCAAGGGCCTGGTGACGCCAAATTCATCTTCGCTGTGTACCTCTCCCGGCAGGTTCGGCAACGGGCTCACGGTCGATCGGATGTCTTTTGGCCCCACTTGAACGATCTCAACTTCGGCCCGAGCCGCAATCGGCCCGCCTTCAAATACCACAGGCGCAAACCGCCATCGCTTCACAGCCGCCACCGCTGCATCTCGCCATTCATCTGAGGCTGCGATGACGTCAACCGTGTCCACCGTTCCATCGGGTTTGATCCAAACGCCCAGTTTCGCACCCACCGGACCTTTAGCCGAGGCCAGCGGCGCCGGAAGCGGTGCATCGATCGTTTTTGGCGGCATGGCTGCGCAACCCGGGATGTCAGGCTGTCCGCTGGCCGGCCCCGCTGCCCAAACGCGCCCAAGGCCAAGCAGCAAACTGCCAAGCACGATCCACAAACCGAACCGATTGATTGAGGTATTCATCAGGATAAAGCGGCGACAACCCTACATCACCCGCGCCCAAAGAACCTTCAGATATCGGCTTTCGAGGCAATTTGAATAAACCGGATGATCCGGCCCCGGGCCCGCCCGGTCGAAGAACTGCAAGCGTCGCTGCTGGCGATGGGCGGCCTTGATTACGTGTTGTTCGAAATCCTCCAGACTAAGCAGCCCGGAGCATGAACACGTCACGAAAATCCCACCCGGGCTCACCAGTGAAATTGCGAGCTGGTTCAAATCCTCGTACTTGCGACGTCCTTCGGCATTGCCCGGGTTCTCGCGGGTGAAGATGAGCTTCGGCGGATCGAGGACAACCACATCCCATTTCTCCCCGTTCTGCTGCATCTGCCGGGCATAGGCAAACGCATCGGTATGGACAAATTTCAGCCGTGCCTGGTTCAGGTTGGCATTGCGCTTCGCCTGTGCAATCGCGGCCTCATCGAGATCGACGCTCGTCACTTCGTCCGCGCCACCCGTGACTTTGGCATTGAGCGAGAAGCCACCCGTGTAACAGCACAGATCAAGTACCCGTGCACCCTTGGTGAAACGTGCGATGGCCTTCCGGTTTTCGCGTTGGTCGCAGAAGAAACCAGTTTTGTGGCCTTCCGTGAAATCCACCTCGTAACGCACGCCGTGCTCAGTGATCTTCACTTTGGTTGGTGCGGCCGCATTGGTTTCCTTGAAGGTGGACGGCTTGATGCCTTCAAGGCTGCCGAGGTCATGATCGACCTGCACTCGGGCAAACTTCGTACCGGCCAGTTCGTGGAAAAGCGGCAGCCATTTCGGCAGCCGTTGCGCGATGCCGAGCGAATATACTTCGCAGAGTAGCGTGTCGCCATAGCGGTCGATTGTGAGGCCGCTCAGGCCGTCGCCGTCGGAGTTAATCAGGCGGTAAGCATCGGTCGTCTCATCGAGTTTGAACACCTCGCGGCGGAGCGCGACGGCACGGCGGATCGCCAGTTCAAAGTAGCTTTCGTCGACCGGCTGCAGAGAATGCGAAACCACCCGCAGAACCATTTTCGCGCGCGGATTATAGAGCCCGCCGCCGCAGAGCTTGCCGCTCTTGTCGTACACGTTCACGAAATCTCCGGGCCGCGCGTCCGATGAAACCTGCCCCATCATTCGGGGAAAGATCGCCGGCTGAAATGAGAAAAACTTCAGTTGCGCCCATGGCTTCGGCCAGAGCGAGCGGTCGATCGGCGCAGCGGGCGTACTTGGTTTTTCTTCGGTCTCTTCAGCTTCCGGGCGTGTATCATCGGACATGGGGGTGTAAACATGGCCGGAACTCCACCCCGTCGGCAATTTTCATTTTTCTGAATCCGTTTGTGCCGCACCTGACACTTACCCTGCGAATACCAATTACCATGCACTCGTTCCTCTCCCTTCCCTGCCTCGCCAGCGTCGACGAATACATTCCGTTTTTCGGAATGCTGATCCCCATATCGCTGTTTTTCGTCGGTATGGCCATCACCGTCGCCAGCCTCTATTTCAAGAATCAGAGCCGCCGGATGTGGCACGAAACCGCCCGGATCGCGCTGGAAAAAGGCCAGCCCATCCCCGCCGACCCGTCCGATCCACAGGAAGCGGTTGCCCCAAAGGCCACTTCTGCCCAGATCGCCAGTCGCCAGTCCTCGGGCCGGGGCGATATTAAAGCCGGGCTCATCCTTCTCGCCGTCTCCGCCGGACTTTATTTTGGCTTCAAAGACCTCAGTCATGAATTCCATTCAATGCCAACTTTCGTGATCTACGTGCCGGGATTCATTGGCGTGGCCCTGTTGATCAACGCATTGATCACTTTCCTCACCACCAAGAAAGCACCGGAATCTCCCTCGATCCCGCAATCGCCAAAAGCGTGAGCCTTTCGGATTTAGACCTTATCGCTCGCGTCGTGGTCGAGGATGACCGGGCGGCTTTCGGGGAACTGGTGCGCAAACATCAGTCCGCCGTTCGCGCTTTTTTACGCCAGCTCACCTGCGGCGATCACGCGTGGGCCGATGATCTCGCGCAAGAAACCTTCGTTATATCCTACAAAACTCTGGCCCGGTTCCGCGGCGAGGCGGCGTTCTCCTCCTGGCTGCTGGGTATCGCGCACAATCAGTTTCGCAACGCCCGCCGGCGTCAGCGGGAGATTCCGCACGAAACCGTGCCCGAGCCTTTCGGTGATTACGAACCATCGCCCGCCGACAAAACTGCGTTACATGAGGACCTCAGCTCAGCCGTGGCCAGGCTTTCGGCGGACGAACAAACCGCCCTGCACGTTTGCTACCAGCAAGGACTCACTCATGGTGAAGCGGCCGAGTTGCTCGGCTGGCCCGTCGGCACCGTCAAAACCCATATCGCCCGCAGCAAAGAAAAACTCCGCCACCTGCTCGCCGCATGGAATCCCCAGACATGAACACGCCCTCTGAAGATTCGCTTGAAGTGCTGCTAAGCAAAAATCGCGTACCCATCGCCGATGACGGTTTTTCCGCTCGCGTGCTCGCTTCGCTTCCACCGCCCGCACCTAAACCACGTGTGCTCCCTAATCGGCGTGTCATCGCGTGCAGTCTCGGGGCGTTGACCGGGCTGGCCTGGGGACTCGTGCAATCGGGGCTTCCGCGTGCAAGCGATCTCGCTGCTTTCTCCTCCGCATTCGAAGCCTCCGTGATACGCATCGCGGCAGCGCTCGCTGATCCCTGGATGCTCCTCCTCGGCGCCTTGGTTCTTGCCTCCCTCGTTTTTGCCTACGCCCGCGAAATCGCCGCGAAACTCAGCTAATCCCAATTCAGTATCTCATAAGCCCCTTGAGCATTAAGGACAGATTCGTGACCTGCATTTTGGGTGCGTTACTCGTTGAGTAATCTCGCACCAACAATTTGGCTCGGCTTTCTGGTTCAGCAAAAGAAATTCCATGAAAACAATAATCGTTCCCATATTCGCGGCGCTGACAGCTACGGCGCTGAGTGTGTACGGATGCCATCTTTATGGTATGCCTCGCTCTGAGCTAAATGTCGCGGCAGTGGTGGCAGGTGCCGCCTCGATTTCCACAGCAATTGTCGCCAGTTTGCTCGGAAGATCGCGGCAGAAATCACGCTGATGCCACCCGTGTTTGCGATGGCCGTTAGGAGCTGTACGGGAATTAGCTAAAGCCACGCTCCGAGAAGCATATTGCCAGAAGGTGGAGCCCGATCTCCGAGCGGACTCTTCGACGTTGTGGATTGACCGAGCTCCACTGCGCGTTTGGGGGCAACGCGCACCGCCCCTCCTGCACGGTGCTCCCGCTCGTGAATATTTCTCAATGAGCGCCGGCTAGCTCCAATTCCCGTACAGCTCCTTAGGTAATACAAACGAAGCCGAACCAAACGCACACAGCCCAAGGACCATGACTGTCACGGATTGTGCGGACGCACACTCCGCGCCTGCCACGGTCGTGGCTGACCTGGGACGTTGTACTCATGGTTTTTTAACCGCTACCCTCTGCAGGCCCGCTCTTCGCAGGCTATCAAGGTCTGCGATTAGCAGACCCGAAGTCAGTCTGCTACGTCGATCAGAAGCAGCTTACTTTAAAAGTTTTCCCATTGGGAAGACTCATCAGTGGTTAAAGACCCTCCGAAGTTCGATTGGCGAAGATTGGGAGCACCGGCTTGCTCACGAAAAAGGCCGACCGGAAACCGGTCGGCCTGAAAGTAACTCTGAACGTATCCGTGGTTCGGTTACGCCACGCGCTCCACCACGAGCGGCGGAGGCGTCGGGCGCTTCGGCGCCAGACGGTAGGCGTTTTTGAAGTATTCCAAGGCCTGTTCGAGCTTCGCTTCGTCGTTGTAATGGATCATCATCAGCGGCTCGCCCTGCTTGACCTGCGTGCCGACTTTCTTGATCTCAGAAACTCCCACCGCGTAGTCGATCTTGTCGTGTTCGTGTTCCTTGCCGCCGCCGAGCAGATGCACGCCACGGGCGATCATCGCCGCGTTGATGGTGTGAACATAGCCACGTTTTGGCGCCGGCAGCTTGCGAATGTGCTTGGCCTGCGGGAATTTTTCCGGGTGGTCGATATAGGTTGCATCGCCGCCCTGGGCCTTGACGAGTTCCTTGAATTTTTCGAGAGCCGAACCATCGGTCAGGTGACGCTGCACGGTCTGTTTCGCCGAGAGGGTCGAACCAGCTACGCCTGCCAAACGGACGATTTCCATGCCCAGCTTGAGCACGAGTTCTTTGATATCTTCCGGGCCTTCGCCCTTGAGGAGCGCGATGGCCTCCTTGATTTCGAGTCCAGTGCCGACGGTGTCACCCAGCGGCTGGTTCATATCGGTGACGAGCGCGACACAGCGGCGCTTCATCGACCGGCCTACCCGCGTCATCGAACGTGCGAGCTGTTTGGCCTGCTCAAGATCCTTGATGAACGAGCCATTGCCCCACTTCACATCAATCACGAGGCCTTCAGAACCTTCGGCGAGTTTCTTCGAAAGTACGCTACCCGTGATAAGCGGCAGACTTGGAATCGTGCCGGTCTCCTTGCGGAGTTCATAGAACTTGGCATCAGCCGGAGCGAGATCTTCGGTCTGAGCAACGATCGCGCCGCCGATGCGGGCGAGTTGCTGGGTAAATTGTTCAATCGACAGGTGGCCCTTGAAGCCGGGAATCGCGGAGAGCTTGTCGAGCGTGTTGATCACATAATCGTGCTCAACGCCGCACATCATCGGCACCACAACGCCACTCGCCATCGCGAGCGGAACGAGCACGAGCGAAGTCTTGTCGCCCACGCCGCCCGTGGAGTACTTGTCGATCTTGGGCTTCGCGATGTGCGAAAGATCGATCACTTCCCCGGAAAGCATCATCTCCTCGGTAAGGTCTGCCGTCTCCTGCGCGGACATGCCTTGGAAGTAAATCGCCATGGCCAGAGCGGCCAGCTGGTGCTGAGGCATCTCGCCATCAAGCGTGCTATCAATGATATAGCGGATTTCTTCTTGCGTGAATTCGCCACCATCGCGTTTTTTCTCAATCAAAAACTCGAATGTGGGCTTAATGAACCTACGAGGAGGCAGGGTTCGTTTCGTCATGTGTGTTGGTACAATAATTAACCGCAGCCTTGCGGGCCGCAAAGTTTACGATCCAACCAGATGATACTGAATTGTCGAGCCAATTTTACACACCTGTAATGGTGCCCGCACCCTCACCCTTAATGGCATTCCGGGGCAACGCCGCTGCCGGCAAGGTGTGGCGGCAATAGGAATTACGCCGCAAGTTCACTCAAGGAGAAATCGCCGACGCCCGGCTGGCCGCCTACGCAGGACTCCTGGCGATCTATGCAGACGTTCAACCACCGAACTGGGATTTTGCTTCTTTGCGCGTTCTTGCCGAAGCATCATTTAACGATAAGGCCGAGAGCTCCAAACTGCGCGCGCTCGCGCCTGCCCGTATCCCGCTGGCCTTCAATGTCACGAATCACTCGGCCGTGCAGCGCCGTACCGAGTCTACCTGAGGCCAAGAAGACAACAGGGTTGGCTCGAGGCAGCGGACTCGAACCTCGCCATAACTAATCGCACCAACCAACTCGGTGAGACCAGATGCCAATCGGAAAAACAAGGACGTTCCTCAATTGCTTCCCGAAATCATGGGAATAACCATTCCGAGCTGGCTCGAGCCTATCTCGTAAAACTGTAGCCGTAGCCGCTGCATGTAAGCAGCGGGCATCCGAAGAGCGCACAATCCCGCGTCTCAATTGACGCTTGAGGCTACGTCATGTCTTAAAACGCTCAAAAATCACCCAAGCTTGGCCAACGCTGCGGACGACATTCACGTCCACGCTGTGACCGGGTTGTCGCAGCGCGCCTTGGTGGGCCCCTTTGGCGAGGATTAATCGTCCGAGTGGTTATTCAAACGCTCTGGGGTAGAAATCCGCAATGTCTTAGTGCATCAAGCATGCACTGCGTCCGCACGGCTCAACCTGGAATTGAACCCGACAGGCACCGGGCAAAAACGCCGCCTTGTTAGGCGCCAAGGGCCTCACAGCACTTCCGGAAGTGGAAGCCGTAAATTGACAGTGTGACTGCCGTCGACACCAGTCGCGGGCGGCGAAAACATGTCCATAACAGCAGGCCCCAGAAATGAAAGCGCTCGCGACCGATGAAGCCAAGCCGGACACTCGCGCCCAGGAACGCTCCGAGGTTTCGCGCCGTTAGTGCGTTGGAACTTTGTGGCGGACGAAACTCACGCAGAAACGTTCGGATGCGCCGGTAATAGGGCCCGGGCGAATAGATGTGGTCCATCAATTCCCTGTAACCATCACGCAGGGTTTTGCTGTTCATACGTGAGACAAAATTGGTGGTCCCGTCGACGTTGTCGCCCGTGGTATGGCCGAGCAGACGCCCCTGCTCGTTCAGTCGCGCGTGGAGTTTGGTTCCAGGTACAGCCTGCAACAGTCCAACCATCGCGGTGACGATTCCACTCTTCTGAATGAAATCGATCTGCCGTTGAAAAATCGTCGCCGAGTCACTGTCGAACCCCACGATGAAACCGCCCTGCACCTGCAAACCAGCGCGCTGAATGCGTTTCACGTCAGCAATGAGATCACGACTCTGGTTCTGGCGTTTGTTGCACTCGGTCAGACTCGCCTCTTCCGGCGTCTCTATGCCGATGAATACCTGATCGAACGCCGCCGCCACCATCATGCTCATGAGTGCGTCGTCGTCAGCGAGGTTGATTGAGGCCTCGGTGTAGAAAACGACGCCCCGCTTACCCCGACGCCAGTTGATCAGGGCCGGAAGCAATTCCTCGCGCAGCGAGCGCTTGTTGCCGATCAAATTATCATCCACAAAAAACACCGGTCCCCGCCAGCCAAGCTCCCAGAGACCGTCGATCTCGGCGATGATTTGAACCGACGTCTTCACCCGCGGCTTGTGGCCAAACATCGCAGTGACACTGCAAAAATCGCAATCGAACGGACAACCGCGCGAATATTGCACACTCATCGAGGCATAGCGTTTCAGATTTGCCAGCGCCCACAACGGCACAGGCGTCACGCGCAGATCCGGAAGCTCCGGCGAGGTGTAGACGCGACGCGCGCTACCGCGGGAGAAATCGTCGAGAAACTCCGCCAGCGTCACCTCTGCTTCGTTAAGCACGAAATAATCGACGAGGGGAAACTGCTCGTGCTCGACGGTGAACAGCGGTCCTCCCGCTACGATCGTTTTGCCCGCGGCATGACAACGCGCGATGAGCTGCACTGCCGATTCCCGCTGGGCAATCATCGCACTGATCAACACCACATCCGCCCACGCGAGATCTTTCTCCCGCAGCGCATGCACGTTCACATCAACCAGTCGCTTGCCCCATTCTTCTGGCAGCATCGCCGCAACCGTGAGCAACCCCAGCGGCGGCAGCGCCGCCCGCTTGCGGATGAATTTCAAGACGTGTTTGAAACTCCAGAAGGTGTCCGGAAATTCCGGGTAGAGCAAAAGGACTTTCATTGATTCGACCTAATACCATTTCTCACCCATACATATCAAAAGAGACTAAGGTAGGGACGACCCGGCGTCCGCAGTCTGCTGCTAAAATCGAACCGGATGGCCAAGGCTGGCCGTCCCTACCCTCCGATTGCCCGCTGTTATAATACGTTTGAAGGAGAACATGCAGTTTGGGGTTGCTGAGCGTCCTAGCCAGATTCCGGTATGAGTTAGCATACCGCTCCGAGGAGCGAAGTGCTCTTTTATGCGCAATCAGCGGCGCGCCGGTTTTGCTTTTACTCGTTCTGGAATAGACGCCGGACCGGAACTCTTTCCGCGCTTGGTCTCTGTGGCTGAAAACAACTGGTGCTCGGCTTCGAGCCAGATCTCCAGATCGCGGTCAGCGGGTTTTCCATATTGGACCCAAAGTTCACGCGCACATTGTGCGACGTCTTCATGAAGCGGCACGTGTTTGGTGTCGTCAGTGGATGTGACATGAGAATGAGGTTCTTGCATAACGAGGAGAGTTGATGGCTAACGGTGAGATCGGAGTCGCCGGGGGCCGGCCGTTCCGGGTGAAAAGCGATCATGCGTCCGAAGTAGAGGAGGCGCTATGGGGTATTGCCCTACCCTGCCTGCCCAGCGCAGCAAACTGGGGCGCCAGCCAAATAACCCTCGCAACCCGCAGCGCCACCCGGCATAAATCCAAAGCCGCAGGCGGCACAGCTAAAGTTCATGAAAAGGATCACACCACTCAAACGCCGCGCGCCAAAATCCGCCAAAACAATCGCGCCAAAAGATCCTTCGTCTCTTGGGAATGGTTCGTTACGCGTGATCGCCATGGCGGCCTCAGTCGGCGGCTTGGACGCGTTATCCATCATCCTGAGCGCCCTGCCGGCTGACTTTCCGGCAGCCATCGCCATCGTTATGCATCTCTCTCCGGATCATAAAAGCATTTTAGCCGAAATTCTAAACCGGCGAACTCATTTGAAGGTCCAGCAGGCTCGTACCGGCGAGGTCCTTTGCTCATCGAGGGTTTTTATTGCCCCGCCCAACCACCACCTGTTCGTGACGAAAGGTGGCAAGCTCAAGCTCTCCTCATCCGCAGCGGAAAAAATTCACCACGCGCGTCCCTCCGCCGAGCCTCTGTTTGCTTCGGTGGCAAAAGTCTACCGGCGCAACGCGATTGCCGTAGTCCTTACGGGAGGAGACGGCGACGGTTCATTCGGAGTGCAAATCGTGAAGGACCACGGAGGAAAGGTCATCGCCCAAGACCGGCCTTCTTCGAAAGATTTCAGCATGCCCGCAACGTCGATCGAGACCGGCGATGTCGATTTTATTTTGCCCTTGGACAAGATTGCTTCGAAATTAGTCGAACTTGTTAGTACCGGTAAAACACCAACGAATAGCACCTCGCCCGCTAAAAAGAATCCGAAGCTGACAGCGACCGGCAAAATTGTGAAACCATACCGTTCAGCCGGCACGATCAAGCACGCGAAATGAGCGCATGAAAAAGAAATCTTCAGCTTCACGTCCGCCGAAAAAGCCTGGCAAAGCGACTCGCGCCCAAACATCCCCCTCAGCCACGAGTGCCGCGTTTCCCATTGTCGGAATCGGCGCTTCCGCCGGAGGGCTTGAAGCGTTGGAACTGTTTCTGAAGCACGTTCCGGAGCAGAGCGGCATGGCGTTTGTCATCATCCAGCATCTGGACCCGACTCACAAAGGAATCATGTCCGAGCTGCTTCAGCGCACGACCACGATGCGGGTCATCCAGGTCAAAGATCGCACCACGGTACAGCCGGACTGCGTCTACGTGATACCGCCAAACAAAGACATGTCCATCCTGCGGGGGACCCTGCATTTGTTCGAGCCCGCCGCACCGCGCGGCTTGCGTCTGCCGATTGATTATTTCTTCCGCTCTTTGGCCCAGGATCAACTGGAACACAGCGTCGGTGTTATTCTCTCGGGCATGGGTTCCGACGGCACGTTAGGATTGCGCGCCATCAAGGAGAAAGCGGGCGTGGTGCTGGTGCAGGATCCAGCGACCGCAAAATTCGACAGCATGCCGCGCAGCGCAATCAGCGCTGGGCTGGCCGATATCGTCGCTCCGGTGGGCGAATTGCCGGGCAAAATCATGGCCTATCTACAACGCACCCCGCTCGTCGCCCGAACGGAAGCCGCATTGGAAGACAAGACGCAGAGCGCTTTGGAGAAAGCGATTATTTTGCTGCGTACGCACACGGGTAACGACTTTTCTTTCTATAAACGAAACACTCTCTATCGACGAATTGAACGCCGCATGGGCATCCACCAGATCGCGAAGATGGCAGGTTACGTCCGCTACCTGCAGGAGAACTCACAAGAGCTCGATTTACTTTTCAAGGAACTGCTGATCGGTGTGACAACTTTTTTCCGCGACCCAGCAGCCTGGGAGCAACTGCGCGAGCAGGCAATTCCTGCGCTCCTCGCGAGCCGTTCGCCCGGTCAGGCTCTGCGCGCATGGGTGCCCGGCTGCTCAACCGGCGAAGAAGCCTATACCCTGGCCATCGTGCTCAACGAAGCGGTCGAGGAGAGCAGGCCCAAGGCCAAATTCACGATTCAGATATTCGCCACCGATCTGGATAAGGACGCCATCGAGAAGGCACGGCAGGGCATCTTCCCCGCCAATATCTCCACCGATATTTCAGAGGCACGGCTGAAGCGATATTTCACCAAGGAAGAACACGGCTACCGGGTGCGCAAAGAGATTCGCGAGATGGTGATCTTTGCGCCGCAGAATCTCATCATGGATCCGCCTTTCACCAAGCTGGACATCCTGAGCTGCCGCAACCTGCTTATATATCTAACACCTGAGGTTCAGAAGAAACTGATCCCGCTATTCCACTACAGCCTTTTGCCCGGCGGCATTTTGTTTCAAGGCAGTGCGGAGACGATCGGTGATGGCACCGCTCTCTTTTCACCACTAAGCGGAAAATCGCGACTCTTCCGACGGAAGGAGTCTGTCATGCGAGCCGAGCAGATATCCTTTCCGACCGCGTTTGGCGCTAGTCTGCCCGCAAACTCCGAGGCACGGCCGACGATGGCCAAACCACCCGCCAGCCTCCAGGCTTTGGCGGATCAACTGGTCTTGCTAAGTTACGCCCCTCCAGCCGTGCTCACCAACGAGGAGGGAGACATCTTTTACGTCAGCGGCCGAACCGGCAAATACCTGGAACCTGCCGCCGGTAAAGCCAACTGGAACCTCTTTGCGATGGCACGGGACGGACTGCGCTACGAACTGGCCGGCGCCTTTAAGGAAGCGCTGCGGAAAAAAGAGAGCGTGGCGCTGCACGGGCTGACCGTCGGGACCAACGGTGGAACACAGTGGGTGGATGTGACCGTCCGACGCATCGATGAACCCGGACCATTGCACGGGTTGGTAATGATCGTTTTCACTGACGTGGCGGCACCTGTGGCCACCGAAGCAGCGCACCAGACGCTTAAGTCACACGTTCGTAGTCCGCGCGTGGCGGAGCTGGAACAGGAACTTCTGCGCGTCCGCGGCGAGTCGCGGGCCACTCACGAAGAAATGCAAACCTCGCAGGAGGAGCTGCGGTCCGCCAACGAAGAACTGCAATCCACCAACGAGGAATTGCAGTCCACCAACGAGGAGTTAACCACTTCGAAAGAGGAAATGCAGTCGATGAACGAGGAGCTCCAAACCGTGAACACCGAGTTGCAGGCCAAGGTCGATCAGCTTTCGCAGGCCAGCAATGACATGAAGAACCTGCTCGATAGCACCGATATCGCGACCCTCTTTTTGGACAAGGATCTCAACGTGCGCCGGTTCACCCCGCAGGCGACGAAGATCATCAAGCTCATCCCGGGCGACGCGGGCCGGCCCATCACCGACCTGGCTTCTGAATTGCGCTACCCGGAACTGGCCGACGATGCGCGGGAGGTACTGCGGAAACTCGCCGCCGTGGAGAAGCCGATCGGTGCGCGTGACGGACGCTGGTTCAGCGTGCGCATCATGCCCTACCGCACCCTGGACGATCGGATTGACGGCGTCGTAATCACCTTTGCCAATATCACGGTATCCAAAACGCTGGAGACAAAGTTACGCGGGAACCAATCCCTACTGGAAAAGCACGTCGCGGCACAGTCCGTCATGTTAAAGAAAAAGGGTAGCCGGGCAAAGAAGTGACCATGTCCGATGGTCTGCATCATGAAAAGAAAACCGAACCTCTCGCCACCAAGCACGTCCGCGCTCAGAGACCGCGCGGAGAAACACCTAAAGAAGCGGAACCTGTCTGTGGATCCAACCCGGACCGAAGCCGATACGTTACGCCTCCTCCACGAATTGCAGGTCCACCAGATCGAGCTGGAGATGCAGAATGCGGAGCTCCATCGGGCTCGGCTGGAGATCGAGACCTCCCTCGATAAATACACCGAACTCTACGATTTTGCGCCGGTCGGCTATTTCTCGATCGATCAACAAGGCTTGATCCAGGAGGTGAACCTGATGGGCGCTTCCATGCTCGGCGCCGTCCGCGCCCGGCTGCTGCAGCGGCGTTTGCAGGCCTTTGTCTCCCCGACGAGCCGACCGGTCGTCGACGCGTTTCTGAAAGCTGCATTTGCAAAGCCCGGTAAACAGGCCTGCGAAGCATTGCTTCTGACCGCTACTGACGCCCCTTTTTGGGCCGATCTACAAGGCGTGTCAGCGGCCAAACCCAACGATCAAAAGCGGTGGTGCCGGCTGGCGATTTCTGACATCGCCGCCCTCAAACGAGGGCAAGAAGCACTGCGCAGCGTCGAAGCGCTGGCCGCCGCAAATTTGGAGGCAAACAAGGAAATCGCCCGCCGCCGTGCGGCGGAGGCGTTGCTCAAAGAAAGCGAACAAAACCAACGTGAATTACTCATAGAGTCACAAGTCCTGCAATTTCAGCTGCGACATCTGACGCATCAAATATTACAGGCTCAGGAGAATGAACGAAGAAATATCAGCCGTCAGTTGCACGACGAGATCGCCCAGATCTTGACCGGTATCAACGTCCACCTTGCGGCGCTTAGCGAGACCGCGTTGATCAAGCCCCGGGAGTTAAGGAAGCGAATCGATAAGACCAGGCGACTGGTTATGCAGTCGATTGATGTCGTGCACCGGTTTGCGCGCAACTTGCGGCCTACTTTGCTCGACGACCTCGGACTCATCCCGGCACTCCGCTCTTTCATAAAGGAACTGGCTGAACAGAAGGGACCGCGCATCCATTTCACGGCCTTTGCCGGGGTCGAGACCTTGGACATTTCCCGCCGTACGGTGCTTTACCGCGTTACGCAGGAGGCCCTCACCAATGTAGTCCGCCATGCACATGCGGAAAGCGCAGCGGTGTGCGTCAGTAAAATTGCCAACGCGATCCGCCTCGAAATCCGCGACGACGGGCGATCATTCCCTGCGGAGCGTTTACTCGCGAGTAAAACGGGGCGCCTCGGGCTGCTCGGTATGCGGGAGCGCGTCGAGATGGTCGGCGGCCACTTTTCCATCGAATCAGTCCCGGGAAAAGGCACCACGGTGAGCGTGGAAATCCCTTTTGATTCCACCATCTCACCGCGCAAATCGAGAAAATAGCGACGTGGCGCGCGACCTGACGCCGTGGATGCGGAGACCTCCGCGAGCCCCGGTGATCACCAAGCAAAACCATGCCTTAAACCCAGGAATTGTCTGGGCATCGCCAGCTAGGGCGTACCCAGTAAAACGGTAGCCCTAGCCGCTGCCATTAAGCAGCGGTGAATCGCAGAAACGCATATATCCGCGTCTTAATAGACCCAGCTACGCATCATTCGAAATGCTCTGGGAGCTGTACGGGGATTGGAGATGGCCGGCTTCAATTGAAAATATCCACGTCCGAGAGCGTCGTGCCGGAGAGGTGGTGCGCGTTGTCCCAAACGCGCAGTTGAGCTCGGTCAAACCGCAACGTCGCTTAGCCCGCTCGTAGATCAGGGCTCCACCTTCTGGCCATACGCTTCGGAGCGGGGCTGCAGCTAATTCCCGTACAGCTCATTGTCCTAACCGACCTGTAGTTTCATACAAGTGGTAGGGTTAAACCCGATAGAGAGGCAGACCGGATCTGTTATCCTCGGGACGATAGACAGATTCTTAAAATACAACAACAGTCTGCTAGATACTAGAAATCTAAATCAAGAATGAAAACGTTAATTACAATTGCCGCCATCACGGCCCTTGCCGGGACCGGTTATGGGCAAATAATGACTAATTTGCCGCCGTCCTCCACCACCGAGGGTGTGCTTATCAACACCATCGGCGCCAACTCGGGCGCGACTCATTGGGACAGCGCCTCAAGCCTCGGCTCTTTCAAAGCCATTGGCACGACGGAGGGGACCGCTTCCATCAACTCGAGCGCTTACAATCCGCTTGGTCTGGTCTTCGCGTCCACAATACCGACGGCACTTCAGGCCAGCCTTAACACGATAAACGCAAAGGGCGGCATCATCAGGACAATATTCCTCGCTGAATCGGCCTCGTGGCAGGACAGTCTGGGCTACACCTACTCGGGGAATTTCGCGGGACCGCAGTCGTTCACCGCTTTGGCCAAAATCGAAAATGATCCGGCCTCGGACAATCCGTCCACTGTTCAGTTCGGCAGCTATTTCGATGTCAATCTGTCCGTCGGCGCTGAGACCAACTTCGATTACTGGTTCCAGGGCGAGAACGCGACCTATGGTGGCGATTACACTCTGTTCCACCCGTCTAACAGTTCGAATTATATCGCTCCGGGCAATGCGTTTTGGTCTCAGCAAGCGGTTGTAGCCAACACCTGGAACGCCACATTGAATGCCTATGTAGATCAGACAACGTATATTGTCGGCTTAGGTGACTGGCGCTTGGATCGGGGCTCGGATAACGATTACTCCGACACTGTACTCGCGATGCAATTCTACACTTTGAGTGGTGCACCGTTTGAACCGGGAGCCGTCCCTGAGCCATCCACGTACGGGCTCATCGGCGCCGTATCGCTGCTCGGTTTCGTCGCACTTCGCAGGCACATGCGTAAAGGTGAAGTTACGACTCAGACCTGAACACAGTTCTATTCAGCACGCATCCCTGGCTCCATTTGGGCCAGGGATTTTTCGTTTACATTTATCAATGCGATTGGGAATTGGCCCAACGACACGAACGACGCGCCTCAACCACCATGACAAATGATATCATTTCTCTTTCAAACGCATAATAACCTCTGGCGTTTGGATGGTAGGGCCGAACACGCCGGGCCGTCCGGTTGGATATGGAACGCTGACAGGCGACGTTCGCGGACGACCCGGCGAGTCGTCCCGACCTTTGCCTCTTTTGCTAGGTTTGAGTGAGAAATGGTATGACGTGTTCAACGCGCCTCCGCAAACGCCGCAGCGACCAGTCGGTGGACGCGACGGGAACTGACACGCAAGCCAAGCTTGCCACGGAGAAAAGAGCGGCAGCCTGGCCAACGGTGGAAAACCTCCACCACCCCCAGGTACTGCGCCATGTTTTCAACCTGACCTGCCTGCGCGATAAATTCCCGATCAGCTGAAAACTCTCGGGACCAAATGACAAAGATCGGGACTCCCCAAAAGTGGGCACGGGGGAATATTGTCTTCCAAAATACGGACGCAACAAATCGATCAGGCCGCACCCTGTGCTTTTTGCAGTAGAGTGAGGCGAAGGTCGGCACAATTTTAGGAAGCACCGTACCTTCGTCTGAATTCGTAAACGATGACATCTCCACTACTCCACTAAGTTCGTAACCGCCGGTTATCTGCATTTCATCGCCAATACGCCAACGTTGGATAATCCGATAGAGTAATCTCAACGGGATCTTGCGCCAAAGCAATTCAACGCGCTTCCGAGCAAGGCTGGTGGGAACGGGGCTCAACGGCGGTGATACGAATGCCATATTGGAAGTGTGCTGGCTTTCCGAGGAAGCCCAGCTGAACACAAAGATAATATAGCGCCCAAGGTGTCGATATGGGGCGTTGCCCCACCCTCGCCGCGGCGCCTCATCTACGGGTAACGCCCCATATCGTCATCGGAGCTACTGGCGTATTCTCACGCCTCAGTTTATGAAAACCAAATATCTATCAACACTGCTAGTACTCATCGCCGGGCCTATCGCCCTCCTCGCCTCCTCCGCAACCGATCGCAAGATTGAAGATGCGGCGAAAGCCTCCTACAATTACCGCACTGTTCTTGAAGACCACGTTAAGGTGAAAGCGAATGACGGCATCGTCACGCTCACCGGCACCGTGCAAGACAAGGATCAAAAGGACCTTGCCGTCGATACCGTGCAAAACCTCCCCGGTGTCACCACCGTGAAAAACGAAATCAAGATCGAGTCGTCCTATCCGGAGCACTCCGATGCCTGGATGGCTTTCAAGATTCGCAGTCGCCTGCTCGTAAAGGGCGATGTGAGCGCGACCAACACCAAAGTCGCCGTCACCGATGGTAACGTTGTCTTGACCGGAACCGCGGACAACGCCGCGCAAAAAGAGCTGACCGGCGTTTATGCCAAGGAGATTGATTGGGTAAAGACGGTTAAGAATGATATTGTGGTCAAAGACACACCTGCAACTGGCCAGACCGTTGGTGAGAAGATCGATGACGCCTCCATCACCAGTCAGGTCAAATATGCGCTGCTCAGCCACAAGGCGACCAGTGCGGTAAAGACCAAAGTGACGACAACTGACGGCGCCGTCTCGATCAGCGGCGAAGCGCTCAACGATGCAGAGAAATCCCTCGTCACCAAACTCGCTCAGAGTGTCCGCGGCGTCATCTCGGTTAAAAACGACATGACAGTGAAAGAGCTCGCGAGCAACTAAGAGATATCCACAACGGCGCGGCCGCGTTCAAACGGCCGCGCATCAATTCAAACCTATACGGTACCTTAACAAGACCGTCTAGGTCTCTGAAAATATTAATGTACACCAAAAACAAAAATCGTCCCGCCGGCGAAAACGCCGCGGCCATCATTCTCGTGCCGCTGATGCTGCAAAACGCGCATATCCAGACAGCATCTACCATCGGAGGTGGGGTTGAGCGCCGACGTCTTGCCGCGACGCAACTCGCCTCGGCAACCGCGAACCACGCTCGGGCTTATACACCTTTGCACTCGCGGTCATAAAGCCACGCAGCCGCACACCATTTTCTAATTTTGAAAACGTTCCAGCATGAAAACTAACATTGGATTAAATGACGAAGCACGCCTTGAGGTTGGCCAGATCCTCAATCTGCTGCTCGCCGACGAATATATGCTCTATGCGACCACGCGTGACTACCACTGGAATGTTACAGGCGCTGAATTTCACAGCCTGCATAAACAGTTCGAGGCACAGTACGAACAGGTCGCGGACTGGATCGATCAGATCGCTGAACGCGCCCGGTCGATTGGCGTCGGTGCCCGCGGCAACTGGGCAGACTTGACGAAAGCTGCACGTTCTTCCGCTGATCCCGGTTCCGGCCTGCCGGCTGAGCACATGCTCTCCGAGCTGCTTGCATTGCATGAGGAAATGATCGTCCAACTTCGCACCGACAGTGAAGCCTGCGCCAAATCCTTCAACGACGCCGGCACAACCGATTTTCTCACGGGCCTAATGGAGCAGCATGAAAAAGCTGCCTGGATGCTGCGCGCTCAGCTCGAAAGCGAAGAAGAGGAAACTTCTTAACGATAAACCAACCCTCAATACCCAAAATCATGAATAAACCCATCTCTCTCGTTCTACTTGTCACCGGCATTTCACTCCTCATCTACGGCGTGAGCGCATCCGATTCCCTTGGCTCTGACTTCTCACGGTTCTTCACCGGTTCGCCAACGGACAAGACTATGTGGCTGCTCATCGGCGGAGCCGCAGCAACCGTTGCGGGCGCGGCCGGACTCCTGTCCCGCGGATCAAAATCCTCCTAACCAAAATCCAGATGTTATATTATGCCTTTCTCTTCCTGCTTCTCGCAATCGTCGCGGGCATCCTCGGTTTTAGCGTCATCGCCGGCACGGCCGCGTCGATCGCCAAGATCCTCTTCCTCTTCTTTATAAGCCTCTTCGTCCTCTCAATGCTTATCGGCAAAAGAAAAACAACCAGAAATATCTATACCAATGAAAAATAATAACGAAACCACCGCCCAGACACCAAAGGAACTGCTTAACGATCTTCACGCGCTCGTGAGCGAGGCAGAAAAGATGATGGGGGATTCCATTTCTGAGCACACCGCCGATGCGGTCAGCGCACTGCGCACCCGTTTCGACGCCGCGCACGAACGCCTAAGCGAATTCTACACCGACGCACGCAAGAAGGTCGTTGCGGGAGCCAAATGTACCGATGAGGCAATCCGCGCAAACCCGTACCAATCGCTAGCGATAGCGGCGGGCGCCGGACTTCTCCTCGGAATTCTCCTGGGACGCCGTAGCAAATAATACTTAACCTCCTCCATGCAAACGGCCCCATCTGCGCCTGCGGGTATCCTTGATTCATTCCGTGTGCTCGGCGAGAGCCTGCTGGCCACGGTTCAGGACCGGCTCGAGCTCTTCTCGGTCGAATTGCAAGAGGAGAAATTTCGCCTGATTCTGACCTTCATCTGGATCAGCGCCGCCGTCTTCACCGCCATGATGGCGATCGCCTTCGCCAGCCTCACGCTGGTGTACTGCTTCTGGGAAGGTGCCCGTCTGGCAGTGCTTGGCGGCCTCACACTGTTTTACGTCGGCGCGTTGGTGCTGATCATCCTCGCCTTTCGCCGCTATATCGCGCGCCAGCCGAGTCCGTTCTCAGCCACGCGACAAGAAATTGGGAAGGACCGCACATGTATCCGCAACGAGAGTTGATCCGGCTGACCGCTTACAAGGCCGCCTTACAGCGGGACATCGCCGTCCACCGCGCTCAATACACCAGAGCCGCTGCTCGCGTTGCGCAGCCCTTGGAGTTATTCGACCGCATTCTGGTCATATGGCGCAAACTTTCGCCCTTCGCATTGTTCGCGGCCGTGCCACTGGGCTTTCTTGTTCAGCGCACCGTATTTCCGCGCCTAAAGCTCCTGCGTGCAATCGTGCGCTGGAGCCCCTTCGTTTTCACCGCGGTACGAAGTATCGGATCTTTGGGTACACCGCGCCGCCGATCGGACCCATCATCGAACGGCCAAAGCCTGCGCTGATCGCAAGGCCGGCGCCACGCTTCAACGCACCACAAGCAGAATGCGTGGGAGCACGAACGCGGCAGACCCTTGAATCCCGCCACCAGATTAGCCGCGGAACGGTCAGTCCGTTAATCCGCCAAATTACGCGATTCAGCGGTCAGTTACCGATAAGATCACGGCATCTGATGAACACGCACATCGGACATCAATTTAGCAACAGCCGGTGTCCCACTGAAGAATGAACCTTGGATTGGATTAACGCTTTCCGCCACGACCGCGTGGGCTACGGGAACATACGCGTTCTGACAGAATATACCATGCGTCGGGTCCATCCCTATCCAGCCCGCGCCGGGCAGAAAAACTTCAGTCCATGCGTGCATTGATCCGGCCGCTGTTCCATTGCTCGCCCGATCAAACATGTAACCACTGACAAAACGCGCCGCGATCCCGAGCGTGCGCGCACACTCGATTAGCAAGACCGCATAGTCGCGGCAAGAACCCGAACCTAACGTAATCGTCTCAAGAGCGGTCTGGATGCCTGGTTCGTCGCGGCGCCGATAAGTTAGATTCCGGCAAATGACCTGATTGAGAGCGAAAAGCCAGGCGACCGTTTCTTTTGGTCGAGCCGTGAAACGTGCGTCGAGCCAGCGCCGCAAAGCGCTCTGTATCGCGATTTCTGGCGGCGTTAGGTAGATCGAAAGATTGAATTTGTGCAGCGGTTCGTAGACGAACGGGAAAGTCGTCGCATAATCGCGGACAAGAAAATCAAATGGCTGCGTGTCCGTGGTCGTAACTGTACATTCGGAGCGAATTTCGAGCGTCGAGGCCGTTTCAGAGAATTGTGCGCTCGCCGGCAGATTGTCGAAATCATCCCGCATCCAAGCCACCTCAGCCTTGGGCAGGAACTTGAAGGCGAATTGATTTACTTGCAGCAATGCGTACTCGCGCGGACGCAAATAGAGCAGATGCGGGCGCAGCTGCACCTCGCGGTCATACTCATAACGGGTCAGGTGAGAAATTTTGAGCTGCATGTAAAGCCGGGAGAGAGTCGCGTCGTCTGCCGAAGACGCCAGCAGCAACTGCGCCACCGCCGAGGCAGGAACGATCTCTTCTATTACTCCAAGCTTCAGGCCGCAAAACCAAATCGATCTTTGACCTCAGCTCCATCAAGCGAGAGCGATTCCCGCAAGAGGGCAGACGCAATCCTCTCGGCAGCCACCTTGAGCATTTTGTCGAATTGATGGGGTGTCATAGCCGCTCCGTCGTGGCGAATCGCGGTAATGCGGACCTGTGCGACGAGTAAATGCATCAGAAAGTCTTCCGCCTCGATCGGATCATTGGTCAGATGCGTGAAGACACGGGTGCTGTGGTGAGGAAATGCGATGTAATCGATGGCAAATTTCGTGAGCATAAATTTTGGCGGGTTCAATTTGTTAACGACTTGAAGAAGTTGGAAACGCGTTTTCGGCAACCAGCGACAATCAGGTCATCGCAGACGTAAACTCTCGTTGCGTGAGTGGAGACGGTCGCCCCCACGTGCCGGAGAAAACAAACTGGCTGATCGGTTTGCGCTGACGCGGCGACAGATCGCGCTCTCGTAATCCGCCCGGTAAAGTGTCGGAGTTCCCCGGGTACCCGATTGCCAGCGCGGTAAACGCTTCGAAATGGGCGGGGATCTGGTAAAGCTCGCGGGCAACATCCGGAAGAATGCCAATCATTTGATGAACCGATAGCTCACGCGATGTCGCTTCCGTCACCAAACTCGCAGAGGCAAGACCGAGATCGTGGAACGCAGCCTCGTTGTCTTTATTGGTCTTGGCAAACCGCAGGCTGACGATACCCAGCGCAAGCACAGGCGCTGCCTTCGCCCAGGCCTGATTTGCGGGTACGAGACAGGACAAGATCCGCTCGAATTCTCCCACGTCCTTTTTCGTCGCAACAAAATAAATCCAAGGTTGCTCATTATACGATGAGGCAGCCCAACGCGCTGCTTCGAATAACGAGCTGAGGTCGGTGTCGGGAACCGACCGGTCGGCAAAAACGTAAGGACTCCAACGGTCAGCGAGGAGTTTTTGAATTGGGTAGTCCAGCGATGCTTTCTTGGCGGACGAGGTGGGCGTGGCTGTTGTCATTGAATGAGCTGGTTCTGATTGTTGAACGGAATCGTTGTTAGGGCGGTATCCATTGTTTCGGTCCTGGCGCTGCGCATCGCGCACACCCAAGATCAGTGGACGAAAAGAAGGATTAGCACGACAACCGTGAGGACTCCGAGGCCGCTGCTTGGGTAATAGCCCCAGTTGCGACTATGCGGCCAGGTTGGGAGAGCACCAAGCAGCATCATGATCAACAGAACCAATATGATAAATCCAAACATAGCGTGCCTAAGTTAACGTGAGGTACAACCGTAGTGCAGGCCTGCGCCTACCGCATTCACGCGTTTCCCAAGTGGAATCAACGGTTATCTTCTTTCCTGACTTTACCTTAAAAATGGCCCTACAACCACGGGGTCTAACCCTACCAGATTGTATCCAGAGCAGCATGACGTAGGTTACTAATTTTTGCTAGAGCATATAAAGGTACCTATAGCGAATTTTCAGAAAATTTTTTCACCCAAAGCCGCGAAGACGCAAAAAAGGAAAAGAGGCAATGAATTCTCTCATCGGATCAGGGATTTCTATTTGTAAGAGGATAATCGGCACCGTCTGCTGCGACGGCAATGCTCCTGACTCCGCGTCTTTGCATGAACCTTTCTCTCGCGGGTTTGCCAACCCAACAGCTCTGCACCGTTGGAAATGCCCTAACTGGCAAAATGCGGCAGCAAGCACGCCGGATCAGCGCGGCCAGCGGCAACCGAGCCCAATGAGAAAGATATCTGCGTCGCGGTTGTAACTGGTCGTCACGCGATCAAAGACCACGCGCAAGGTGCAGCTTTCAGAAAGCCGCATGGAAGCCGTGAGCGATACCAGCGGCGCGAGCGCTGCCGGGTTCTTCCTGTCTGCGCCGGCGGGATGCTTCTTATCGAGAAAAACATAGGGGCCAAGACCGGCACCGACTGTGATGCGGTGACTGAAGAACGAATTGACCGCCCATATTTGCGTGGCAGCGCCGCTGCGACGGACAATCTTTGGGTCACCTTCGTAAATGGCTGAAGCCGTCCAATCGACGTGGTTAAAGACGCCCCGACGGTACTCGCCGGCGTAGGCGCGCGACTTTTGGTTACCAAACGTGTTAACGACACTTTGTCCGGTGAAGACGGTGAGTTCGTTTTCGGTCACGTAATCCTCATCGTTGGGCGCATCACCGAGTTCACCGGGAGTAGGTTTCTTTTCACGACCGAACCAAAATCCTGCGCCAATCATCACTGTATTTACCTTGATCTCGTTTGCAGGATTAATGCGGTTGAAATTGAATCGGTAGAACCATCGGTCCGAAAGGTAGCCCGTGGCGGACAGGCTGTAGATCGGCGCTGTACCGTGGATATTCGCCGTGTCGCCACCCGGGAGTGGCTGGGTGTCGTAAAAATAATAGGCACCAACGCCGAGCGAGACCGAGAAGCGATCATTATCAAAAGGAAGGCGGCCCCAAACCTCCGCCGCGGTTCCATCCCGGTGATGGGCTCGCAAATGACCTTCGTTGATATAGGCGATCGACGCAGCGAAGTTGCGGTAAAGATCCTGTCGGTAGTCGACCTGCCAGGTGTAGCTTGAGCGTTCGCTCTTGGTCTCGGGTAACAGACCACCGAGAAAAGTTACCTCCTGCGCATGGAGGTTGAGCCCCACGCAGAGCGTAAAAAGGGCGATTGACCAAATCCTTGGGCCCAATGTCAGTTTATAAACCATAGTCGCGGTACTCACCTACTTCGAAAGTCCAGATCAACGGTGGGCGGCGCCAGCTTGGGCGACGTCATTTCTCATGGTATGCTCGATGTCCTCCTTTGTCAGATTCACAAACACGGTCGAGTCTTCGTAGCTGATTCGCTCAATATTCTCCGGGAGCAATAGTGTCTCCTTGCCCGAATACCAGTGACCAGTCTTCATAACGATTTCGCGAATAGCCCAAGTTCTGCCATCCACCATAAAACTGGTCACGGAACCTATCGCGCCGTCTGTAGCTTGTATCTTATAATCAGTTACTGACTTTGTGCTGCGCAGATGCACATCGTCACGCTGGTTGTGCCCGTGATGGTGCAGGTTTTCAGCGGTCAACGGTGGCGTGACCAGCGGAAAACCAGCAGCACCCAGCATACCGCCGCCTTCCCAATAAGCCGGCCAGCCATAGTACCGGTAGTAATCCTCCTCATATTGGCGGGAAACCGGCCGATGCGCTTCGATCGACGGACTGTCTTCGATCTGCTTCCGTGTCAGGTTGACTTGTAGCACATCGGCATCCGCGTCGGATCGTCCAAAGGCATGATTTCCGAAAGCATGGGGCGTAAGCAGCACCTGACGTCCCGACAACCATGACCCCGTGTCCACAACAAGGTAGCGGACAGCCCACGTATTATCGTCGAAGTAAAAATCTGTCACGTGGCCGATCTCACCGTCTGAGGCACCGAGTTTCTTTCCGTAGAGCTGTTTGATATTTTGATACATAAATAAAGATTCCTTTTCGTCTTAATATAGGGTGTTAGCGACCAGTTCACCAAATTGCCCCGCGCTCATAATGGTTGGAATGAGGCTTATAAACTATGGGGTATTTCCCGCCCCGCTCGTGGAATCCAGACTCTTTCAGGGTGCCCGTAGCATAACACCCATTTTGCTGAAACCGCTTTCAGGCGAACCTCTTTGGCCAATGGAAAACCACGACTCGTTCGCGTCCGCCACCCGCTAAAAAACGCATTTGCCATGATCTCCCAAAACTTCTTTCCCGACACTTAGGAATCCGCGCGGTTACCGGCTGATGCACCGAACCTTTACATTGCCACTAATCCTTGGGCTGCACATGATGCCGAGTTGGCCCGCCGATTTACCACCGGCGATGAAGACGCGTTTCTGGAGATTGTCGCGCGCCATCCCGGGAGGATGTCCTCTCCTGCAAAGCCGCCCAGACCTGGGACAACAACCCGATCGCGCGCTACGGCAAGGTGCATGATGTGAAAACCGACTCCCACGGTAAAACGCTGTTGGTCTCCTGTCCGCCTGATGGCGAACCTACGCCTATCACTACAACAATCGAAAACTACGTGTTGGAAACCGAGCAGGACAAGAAATTCGTCCGGGCCGCCGGGTTCAGCTGTTCGCGGCCCTGGCTGAAGAATTTCCGGCAAGACTTTGGCCCAAAACAAAGGATCGAACTTCCGCCTTGGGCCGCCACTGTGCTGTGACTTTTTCAGCCAAGGTGTCGAACTAAACGTCTGACCTAACTCAGCCGATTTTGCATTGCGCACCAAGGGAGGCGCCGACCCGAGCAAACGGGTTATTTGGCCCCGCCAAAAGACGTCACCCGTCTAAAGTCGCTCCAATTATATTCCATCGGATAACCCAGCTTGGACATCGCCACGCGAGCGGTACTGCCGCTCTGAACCTCGCCGGATTGTTGCGCGGAATCTTCGTTCGCTGGTTCAACGCTGACATCGATATCCAAGTCGGTAATCCGGGCCAATCCCAACAAAACGCGGATCGGTTGCCGCAAGGTCGCTGAAATGTGGGCAATGCAACCAAACTCTTTGTCGACCGTGATGACGACCGCGATTTTTTCCACCGCGAGCAGGTGCGCCTGATCCTGGCGCAGGTCGATTTCGAAGCGTGCGCTCTGAGACGTTTCGTCCATCAGCGTGGCGTGGTCCAAATCGAGATATTCAGCAGGTGACTTGACCACTTTTTTTCTAGGTTTTCCGTTTTTCCGGGCTTCCCATTTTTCTCTCTGCTCGATGGTCGCAGGCCGGCCATCGACCTCGATCAAGCGCCAGCGCACGCTGTCGGGCAATGAAGGGTCGTAACGCTCCACCCGCTCGGCCTTCACTCTGCCATCGTCAGTAAAGAACCGGGTTTGCTGCGTGAATGCCAGATCCTCACGGCCGGCCGCCCACTGCACAATAGCCTTGGTAAGCAATGGCGGCGTTTCCGCACGCAATCCTGCGCACAACCCGCCGAAGGAAATAAGAATGAGCCAGAAATAACGATGAGGCATGCCGTGTAAGAGAGGGTCGGGATTATTTTCTAGGACGTTTGTAAGGTTCGTTTCTCCGCTATTTCGAGCTACAAAAGGAGACCGGATATACAGGGGAAAGCATACTCTGCATAACGGCCAGAATCCATGGGGTATTGACCCAAAAAATAACTGGCTTTTTGCAATCATGGATCGCCTGGACTTTTCGAGATATGGCGGCATGGCGGGAACCCGAAGCAGTTCCAGGTTAGCATTACACCCCATAGTCTGCACCAAACATTAAGCGCATATTCAACCGTCAGTTTACCCCACCCTCCGACCTCATGATCGATCTGGCCCTCATCATCCTTCCTATCGCCGCTGCTGGCTATTCGATGCTTTATCTTCTTTTCGGTGGCGGCCTCGGTGGCGCTGTCGTCATATTCTTCATCGCGAAGCTCCTCGGCAAGTGAGCAGCCTCAAGTGGAGTATTCCGCAATTGAGTGCATTGGCACTGGCGACAAGTCTCGGCATCTTCGCCCAAACGCCGGATTCCCGTATCCCGGCTGAACAAGCGGCCCGAGCCGCTCCGGTGCTTACAATCTATTTTGAAAACGACACCTTTACGGGAACCGATCAGCATTACACCAACGGCCTGAAAATCTCCTGGCTCTCAACCGATCTTGTCGATTGGGGTCAGGTTGGCTGGCGGAAAAACATGGTCGGACTCCTCCCCTTCGTAAACCGCCCTGATGGCCAGAAACGCATCGGCTTTGCCGTCGGCCAGAACATGTACGCTCCGCGCAACATCGAGGTTTCCAACCCGGACCCGAATGATCGCCCGTACGCCGGTTGGACCTATCTGGAACTGGCTTTCGTCAGCAAAACCGAATCCATCGCCGACATTCTCTCGCTTCAGGTCGGACTCATCGGGCCGCATAGCCTGGCCGAAGACTCACAACGTATCGTGCATAAATGGACCGCTAGTGCCAAACCACGCGGTTGGGACTATCAACTTCGCGATGAAGTCGGCGTGAATCTCGTCTATGAACGGCGGTGGCGTCTCTACGCTCGCGCACTTTATCAAATCCTCGGGATCGACCTCGTGCCGCATGCGGGAGCGAGCCTTGGCAACGTACAGACCTACGCCAACGCGGGTGGAACCCTCCGTCTCGGAATTAATCTGCCCAGCGATTTTGGCGTGCAACTGGCACGCCCAGGCAGCGTGGGTGGAACGCCCACCGACGATCTCGATCCGCGCGTGGCCCTGCATCGCAATTTCAGTCTGTTCGTTTTCGGAGCGGTCGATGGGCGCGGGGTGGCTCGTGATATTTTTCTCGATGGCAATACCTTTCGCGACAGCCGTTCCGTCAACAAAGAGCCCTTCGTAGCCGATATTAGTGCCGGTCTCGGCCTCATCGCCGGCCGCTGGCAGGCCACCTACACGCAGGTGCGCCGGACGCGAGAGTTCAAAACTCAACAGGGCAACTACGACCAATTCGGTTCAGTCACGCTTTCTTGCGCATTTTGATGCGCTCAGCGTCGTCAGTAGCGGATGGCCACGTATTGGCTAGCCGATCAAAATCCCCTGAGCAAGGTCCGGGGCATTTGACCGAACCAATTTGGTGTAGCCGGGGTCGCTGACCCGGAACTTTTCGGAACCGGCCTCAGCGAGGCCGGCTACAACCAAGCCGAAGCGAGCTGCTTCGGGGTATGTGACCCCGAGGGAATCAAAATCCTCTCGATTTCAAAACAGAAGGTTAACCGGGGCCCGTGAAAAGTATCTTTACGCTTAGGCTGTGCTTTTGACCGCCCACTTCCAATTGCGAATTTCCGGCAGATCCTCACCGTTCTTGTCAATATATTGTCGGTGCTCGGTCAACTTGTCCTTGAGCCGCTGTTTCAAGTAGATGCCCTTGTCGCCCGTCTGGGGCAGACGATCAATGACGTCCATCACGAGGTGAAAACGATCCAATTCATTCAGCACCGTCATGTCGAAAGGCGTGGTAATTGTGCCCTCCTCTTTGTAGCCGCGGACATGGATATTATAATGATTCCTCCGTCGATAGGTCAGGCGGTGAATCGACCACGGGTAGGCGTGGAACGCAAAGATGACTGGTTTAACGGTGGTGAATAGTTCGTCGAAGTCTATGTCGCTCAATCCGTGCGGGTGCTCGGATTGCGGTTGCAGCTTCATGAGATCGACAACGTTGACCACGCGGATTTTCAGCTCGGGCAAATGCTCGCGCAAAATAGAGACTGCGGCGAGCGTCTCCAACGTGGGCACATCGCCACAGCAAGCCATAACCACATCGGGAGCCGAGTCTTTGTCGTTACTGGCCCAGGCCCAGATGCCAATGCCATCGGCGCAGTGTTTGACGGCGGCCTCCATGGTCAGCCATTGAGGCGCAGGATGCTTCCCCGCAATCACGACGTTAACGTAATGCCGGCTCCGCAAACAGTGATCCATGATCGATAGCAGGCAGTTGGCGTCGGGCGGCAGGTAGACGCGCACAATCTCTGCCTTCTTATTCAAGACGTGATCGATAAACCCAGGATCCTGATGGGAAAAACCGTTGTGATCCTGACGCCACACATGCGACGCCAGTAGATAGTTCAACGAGGCAATTTTCCGCCGCCACGGAAGACGCGACGTGACCTTCAGCCATTTCGCGTGCTGGTTGAACATCGAATCGATGATATGGATGAAGGCCTCGTAAGTGTTGAAGAGACCGTGTCGTCCGCTGAGCAGATAGCCTTCGAGCCAGCCTTCACATTGGTGTTCGCTGAGCATTTCCATCACGCGTCCGGTTGGAGCGAGGAATTCGTCCTTGGGTTCAAGCGCGGCATCCCACTGGCGGTTTGTTACTTCAAAAAGCGCTTCCAAACCATTCGACAAAGTCTCGTCGGGACCAAAGACGCGAAAATTCTTCTGTTCATCATTCAGCTTGGTCACGTCGCGCAGAAAACGTCCGAGCACATGGGTATCGCCAATGCCACGCGCGCCCGGTGTCGGTACGTCTTCGGCATAGTCGCGGAAGTCCGGCATGCGCAAATCGCGAAGCAGCAAACCGCCATTGGCGTGAGGATTCGCGCCCATGCGCTTATTGCCCTTGGGCGCTAGTTCGGCTAGTTCTGCTTTTAAGCGACCATCCTTGTCGAAGAGTTCCTCGGGCCGATAGCTTTTCAACCACTCCTCCAACAGCTTCAGGTGTTCAGGGTGGGGGGCCGGATCGGAGAGCGGCACCTGATGTGCTCGGAAAGTGCCTTCGATCTGCAGGCCATCCACAACGTCCGGGCCGGTCCAACCTTTGAGTGAATTGAGCACGATCATCGGCCAGCGCGGACGCGTGCGGTTGCCGTAGGCTCGGGCTTCGTGTTGGATGCGCTTGATGTCCGCCACCGCGGCATCGAGCGTGGCGGCCATCGCCTCATGCATCGCCTCAGCGTCTTCACACTCGACGAAGTAAGGCGTCCATCCGTAGCCGCGCAGCAGCTGGTCTAGTTCCTCGCGGGAAATGCGCGCGAGCACCGTCGGGTTGGAAATCTTGTAGCCGTTGAGATGAAGAATAGGAAGCACCGCCCCATCAGTCTTTGGATCAAGAAACTTGTTTGAGTGCCAGGCCGTGGCCAGCGGTCCGGTTTCCGCTTCACCATCACCCACAACACAGGCCACCACTAGATCCGGATTGTCGAACACCGCTCCGAACGAATGGCTGAGCGAATAACCCAACTCCCCTCCCTCATGGATCGAGCCCGGCGTTTCCGGGGAAACATGACTGGGAATCCCGCCGGGAAAGGAAAACTGAAGGAAGAGTTTCCGCAGCCCCGCTTCATCCTGACTGATGTCGGGATAGACCTCGCTGTAGGTGCCTTCCAAATACGTGTTGCCCACGACAGCCGGGCCGCCATGTCCGGGCCCCGAGACGTAAATCATGTCGAGATCGTATTTTTTAATGATACGGTTGAGATGCGCATAGATAAAATTCTGTCCCGGTGTCGTACCCCAGTGGCCGAGCAGCATGTGCTTCACATCGGAGAGTTCCAGTGGCCGTTTCAGCAGCGGATTATCGTAAAGATAAATCTGGCCAACTGAGAGGTAGTTTGCCGCCCGCCAATAGGCGTTAATTTTATGATTTTGTTCCAGTGTGAGTGCGTTGGTTTTCATATTTCTTGTTCTCCGGACCCGATGTCTTTGCTTTTGCCGTCAGGCCGCCGCCTGTCTTCCAGGACAACTTTTGTCTGCGCGAATGGATTCCCGATGCCTTCTTGGACAAAACGTTTCACGGCCTGCTCAAGCAGGTCGCATCTCAGCGTGATAGCGGTCAAAGCGTCGGCGCACCATACGTCCAGGGTGAGCACCATGCCTGCAGCGCCCAACTGGGTCACAAGGCAAGCGGTCACCTTCCCCGCGTTCGGATGTTTGCTCGCGAGTTCGAGTAGAATACCGCGGGCCTTGTCGATGTCCGAATCATAACTGATCCCTACCGCCACTGAGCACACTACGCGCGGATCATTCCCCGTCAGGTTGATGTTCGTCTGGCTGGCCATGAGACTGTTGGGGACGACCACGCGCCGATTATCATCCGTCCTTAGGAGCGTGTAGCCAAGAGTCAGGCTTTCCACAAATCCAGTTTCCAGCCCCGTGGGAGCAATCACCTGCAACCGGTCTCCAAGTTTAAACGGCCGATAGAGCAAAAGCGAAATTCCAGCCACAAGGTTGCCGAGTGTGTTTTGCGCCGCGAGACCAACGATCACCGTGATAACGCTGATACTGGTCAGCGAAGCCGTGCCTAAACTCGACAACGAAGGGACGAAGTGCGCGTAAGCGACGAAAGCGAAACAATAGACGCAGTATCGGAACAGCTTCGCGAGGAATTTGACCGCCATCCGATCGAAGTGGTCATGGGTGTCGCGCGCCAGCACTCGTTCAACCGTCGCCCGCAAAACGTGCCCCACGAGCCAGGCCAAAAGCGTGAAGATAATGGCAAATAGAATGGCGCCCTGAAGCGTGGCTGGATCGGCAAAGCCTAATTTCTTGATCTGATCGAAGAGGTTCATGAATCGGTTTTCAAACCATCTGGCTGATGGTTCGGCGGAAGCGGTTGAGCGAAAAGGCAAAGAGCACCGCGCCGATCACGACTAGCGCGAGGAACTGCGGCCAGACCACACTGAGACCGGCGCCACGGAACAGGACGGCCTGGCTGAGCGAGACGAAGTGCGTCGTCGGCGCCGCCTGCATCACAATCTGAATGAACTGCGGCATGCTTTCGCGCGGAGTAGCGTTTCCGGAAAGAAGCTGCAGCGGCAAGAGGATCAAGACCGCGAGCATCCCGAACTGCGGCATCGAACGCGCCAGTGTGGCCATGAAGATGCCCAGCGAAGTGGTGGCGAAGAGGTGCAGCGCTGCGCCAGCCAGAAATAGCGCAACCGAGCCTTCGATCGGTACGCGCAAAAGGCCCTCCACGACGAGCACGAGAGCGATGGCGGCGGCGAGCAGCACCACCAATCCCATCGACCAAACCTTGGCTAGCATGATTTCGAAGGGCGTGACCGGCATTACTAACAAGTGCTCAAGCGTACCGTGCTCTCGCTCGCGGATCAGGGCGGCGCCGGTAAGAATGATCGAGAGCATTGTGACGTTGTTAATGATTTCCATCAACCCGCCGAACCAGGACTGTTCCAGATTTGGATTGAAGCGCGCGCGCAGAGCCAGGTCGACCGGCGGTGCAGCACTGCCACGGATTCGCTGGACGAACTCGTTCACCTCGCCCAGAACCATCTGCTGGATATAACTGCTGCCGGTGAACGCCTGGCTCATCCGTGTGGCATCCACGTTGAGCTGGATAACCGGCGACCTGCCTGCCAGCACGTCGCGCTGAAAATCCGGTGGGATATCCAGGGCAAAGGTGTAGTCGCCGGCATCCATGCCCGGATCAATGCCAGTCAGAGGGATCATCACCGGCGCTTTGAAGTGCGGTGGGAAGAAAGCCATGGCCACGCGGGCGGACAGTGGGGAACCATCTTCGTCCACAATGGCAATCGGCGCCTTGTGTAACGTCTCCGGCATTGCGGTCGCCGCGATGTAGATCGCCACGGTGAACGTGTAGGCAATCAACACGAGCATCACCGGTTCGCGTGCCAGGCTCCACAGTTCCTTGACTCCTAGGCGATACATGTTGGATGCATGTGACATGGTCAGGTCGCCTGTTTTTTCAACAAGACGATGGACACCCCAAGGATCACCGGCACCGCAAGCAGGAGCGGCCAGAACGAGGCGTGCAGGCTGGAGAAACCCAGGGCCTTGCTGAAAACACCACGACAAATAGTCAGGAAGTGGGAAGCTGGATACACGAGACCAATGACCGCTCCCATGCCTTCGAGCGAAGAGACTGGGTTAAGCATTCCGGCGAATTGGACGGCCGGGATTATCGTGCCCATAATCGTCACGAACATCGCCGCAATTTGGCTGCGCGTGAAGGTGGAGGCGAACAGACCGAAACCGGTTGAAAATATCACGAAGAGCAGCGCACCCGCAGACAGTGCCAGGAAACTGCCTTTAACCGGTACTGCAAAAACCGTAATTGAGAGCAGCGTCATCAATCCGAAATTGAGCAAAGCGAGCACGATGTAAGGCAGCTGTTTTCCGAGTAGAAACTCGCTGCGCGTGACCGGGGTGACGTAGAGATTGATGATCGAACCCAGCTCTTTCTCACGCACCACCGACAGCGCAGTCAGCATCGCCGGAATCATCAGCAGGAGCATCGGGATGATCGCCGGCACCATGGCCGGCAGGCTCCTGACATCGGGGTTGTAGCGAAAGCGCGTCTCGATTCTCGCCGGACCGAATGAAGAGGATTGGCCGAGTCGGCGCGTCGCCATGTCCACGAGCCAGCCCTGGTGCATGCCAAGCACGTAACCTTCAACCGTCTCCGCGCGCACCGGCATTGCACCATCCACCCAGGCGCCAATCTGCACGGGAGTGCCGCGTTCGATATCGCGCGCGAAGCCTGGCGGGATCTCGATGGCCAACGACAGTTCGCCCGCTCGCATGCGCTGGTCGAGATCGGCGTAGTTGGCGATTGGGGGTTGTTCGATAAAGTAGCGCGAGCCAGAAAGGTTGAGCGCGTAATTCCGGCTCAAACCGGTTTGATCGCGATCAAGCACCGCATACTTCAGGTTCTCCACGTCCATGTTGATGCCATAGCCAAAGACGAACATCAGGATGGCGGTGCCTAACAGTGCCAGGGTTGCGCGCACCGGGTCGCGTTTGAGTTCCAGCATCTCACGCAGGCTGTAACTCCACGCACGGGCAAAGCTGAAGAGCGGTCTTTTTTTGACTCTGGCTGCTGATTCGGTCGGCCGTTTCACCTCCTCAACCGGGGATGGCGCATCGGCCCCGGCTGCGTCTTTCAGATAACTTATGAAAGCCTCTTCCAGCGTGGCGGTACCGCGCTGACGCACCAACTCGGCCGGCACGTCGGTTACCAATACCTTTCCCGCATTCATCAACGATATCCGGTCGCAGCGCCCCGCCTCGTTCATGAAGTGGGTGGAGATGAAGATCGTAACCTTGTCGTTGCGCGCGAGGTCGATCATCAACTGCCAGAGGCTGTCGCGCGCTATCGGGTCCACGCCCGAGGTCGGCTCATCCAAGATCAACAATTCCGGCTTGTGCACCATCGCGACGGCGAGCGACAGGCGCTGGCGGATGCCGAGCGGTAGATTCTCGGGCATCGCATCAGTCACCGCGTCCAGGCCAAAATGCCGAACCATCTCGCCCACCCTGCCTGCAATTTCCTTTTCCGACACCTGGAACAGTCGGGCGTGCAATACCAGATTTTGCCGCACCGAAAGTTCTGAATACAACGAAAACGCCTGCGACATGTAACCCACCCGTCGACGGGTCGCGATATCCCTTGGGTTGACCTCATGCCCAAGCAGTGAAGCCCGGCCCTCGCTGGCCTGGAGCAGGCCGGTGAGCATCTTCATGGTCGTGGACTTGCCGCAGCCGTTGGAGCCGATGAAGCCAAAGATCTCGCCTCGACGAATACGGAAACTGACGTGGTCAACTGCGACAAAATCGCCGAAGCGCATAGTGAGGTCTGTGGCTTCGATGGCGATTTCAGCACTATCGCCGGCGGCAAGTGGTGGAATCGTCACATCATGGTGTCCGCGTCGTTTCTCCTCCGGCAACAGAGCAATGAATGCAGCATCCATCGACTCACATTTGGTCAGTTTTAAAAGCTCTTCCGGGGTACCCGTTGCCAGTACGCGTCCGGCGTCCATCGCGACCAACCAATCGAAGCGCTGGGCCTCGTCCATGTAAGCGGTGGCAACGATCACGCTCATGCCCGGATGCTCATCGCGGATGTGCTTGATGAGATCCCAGAATTGCGCGCGGGCCAGCGGATCAACACCGGTGGTGGGCTCGTCGAGGATCAACAAGTCAGGGTCGTGGATTAACGCGCAACACAGGCCCAGCTTCTGTTTCATACCTCCAGACAGCTTGCCAGCCGGTCGAGAGAGAAAAGGAGTCAGGTTGGTACTGCGGGTTAGTTCGTCTATCCGACGGCGACGTTCAGCCGAGTCGTGGCCGAACAGCCGGCCGAAAAACTGAAGATTTTCCTCCACCGACAATGTCGGATACAAATTCTTGCCCAAGCCCTGGGGCATGTAGGCGATGTGCGGGCAAACTTCTTCGCGATGGCGGGTGCTGGCCATGTCACCGCCCAGTGAATACACGCTGCCCTGCTGCACCGCGCGGGCTCCCGCGAGCAGCGAAAGCAAACTGGACTTGCCCACGCCATCCGGCCCGAGCAAGCCGACCATGCGCCCCGCTGGAATGTCCAGCGTGATGCCGTCGAGCGCGACGGTCTTGCCGTAGCGAAGACCGACACCAACCAGACTGGCGATGGGCGCTGGACTGGATTTTCCCATAGTCATTCCGGCAACTTGATCTCCAGGTTCGCCGGCCATTTGGCCTGCGCGTCGAGTTTTATCCACGCCATGCCGGGCAAGCCGGTCTTAACCAGCTTCAGGTGTTTTTCGAGTAGCGCGCGGTCGATCTGCGCCTTGACGCGAAACATCAGCTTCTGCCGTTCACTCGCCGTTTCCACGGTCTTAGGTGTGAACTGCGCCGTGCTGGCGACGTAGGAAACTTTCGCCGGAATTACATATTGGAGCGCCGCGTCGAGCACGATGTGGACCTCGCTGCCCAGCGCGACTTTCCCGACCGCGGTTTCAGGCAAAAAGAAGGTCATGTAAACATCGCCAAGATCGACCAAATTAAGAACCTTGCCCCCTGCACCAAGAACCTCGCCGGGTTGTGCGATACGGTATTGCACACGGCCGGCGCGCGGCGATTTGAGCAGGCTATCCTGAATATCTGCTTCGACGCGAGCGATGGTCGCCTCGGTCGCCGCAACACTGGAGCCGGCACCGACAACCTGAGCTTGTGCGGCTTTTATCGCCGCCTCAGCCGCCGCGACCTGAGCCTTTGCACCGGATAAAACCGCCTCGGAGCCCTGCACGAGAGCACGTGCATCGTCGAGATCCTGAGTCGACAATGCGCCCTGTTGAGCAAGCGTCTCCGTGCGCACTAACCGACGTTGAGCAGAATCCAGCTCGGTCTCACGTTGCGCCACCATGGCTTGAGCGGCCACCTTATCGCTCTCCCGTGCGACCACCTGCGCATCGGCACTCGAAACGGCATTGACTGCTTGTCTGGATTGAGCCCGAGCCTCGTCCCGCTGTGCGTCAAGCACGTCGACCTGCATCTGCGCCAACGGTTGGCCTACCACCACGAAATCACCTTCGTTGACCATGATGTCGTGCACACGTCCGCCGAGCTTGGTCGCAACGTCGATCTCGGTTGCTTCAATCCGGCCGTTGCCACTCGCGAAGCCGGGACCTGGGCCGGAGGGCTTCAAGGCGATCCAAACGAAAATCGCTGTCACAACAACGACCACAGCGATGCCTGCCACGATCAATTTCTTTTTTAGCGGTGGCGTTAGTTTTTTAGGCGACGGCTGAGCGGCCGGCGCAGCCGTTGCCGGTACAGCGGATGCGGTGGCCGTAGGTCCTGGTTCTGAAGTTTCCATAAATCGTTTTGCTCGTGCCGTCAGAGGTCACGAGTCACTTTGGATCGAAAGGCGACGGGCAACGGGCCCGGCACGGCGATGACGTCGATTACCTCCTGGGTTAACACCGATGGTCACCTCAAGGAGTGCCATATCGACTATTTCAGACCCACCTTTTCTGTGCGCCCCCGAAGGCATGCGCCTGGCCCACGCGGCCAACGCCGAGGAAGCGCTGCGCAACGCATAACTCTCCAGGGCTTTACCGCCCGCAAGCATCAACACGATGATCGAACCAGCAAAATATTCGCCGAGAACGATCAATATTATAGCGGAGATGCCACCGAGCAGATCAGGGCCGAACTCCTGCTTTATCAGCTTGCGGAACAGATCCAAAAGAGGCGGCAAGCCACCGATAACAAGCGTGGCAAGCAAGGGAGTTTTATACGCTCCTGGGCTCGCGTGGAAACCGAAGCGCAGGGCCAAACTCAAAACGATGCCCAGAGCCAACAGCGCGACTATAAGCGTGGTCTTACGAACCCAAACCATGATCAGGAGTTTACCGAACCATCCCCGTGCCGCTACGTGTGAGACCGGGCTGGAAACTTCTATCGGACCGTGGAACGGAGGAACAATCGGAGACGGTTTCGGAATGAGCGTGTTTGCGTACATAGGCTAAGATTGCTGAGGTGAGTCGCGCTTGAGGAGGCGCGTGACGGATCGTGCGATCATGAGTTCTTCGTCGGTGCGAATTACGCGCACTTTGACCTGAGCAGAATCGAGCGAAATCACCGCAGCCGTCTCAGCATTGCGCTCGTCGTGCAGGTCAATTCCCAGAAAACCCAGCCCATCGCAAATGCGGGTACGGATGGCGGGACAATTTTCCCCAATGCCTCCCGCAAAAACCAACGTATCCAAACCGCCAAGCACAGCCGCGAAGGAGCCGATCCATTTCTTCGCCTGGTAGCAAAATAGCGTCACGGCTTCTGCCGCCCGTATATCTTTTGCTTCCTGCGCGAGCAGATCACGCATGTCAGAACTGGTCTCAGAAATCCCGAGCAGCCCGGATTCGTGGTTAACCATCTTATAAAACTGCTGCGTGGTGAGATGCTCGGTTCGCTCCAGATAAGGCGCGAGTCCTGGATCGAGATCACCCGAACGTGTACTCATCACTAATCCCGCCGTCGGCGTGAAACCCATGCTGGTGTCGATGCTCTTTCCGTCGTGCACGGCAGCCAGACTCGCGCCGTTGCCCAGATGCGCCAGAATCACGCGACCGTGCGCGGCCGCCGGATCGCCGAGACGCACGAGTTCTTCCATCAAATACGCGTAGGACAGGCCGTGAAAACCGTAGCGTTGAATTCCCTTGGTATCGAAGCGCCGGGGAATCGGCAGCAGCCTGGCCACGCGAGGCATGGTCTGGTGAAAAGCTGTATCGAAACAGGCCACCTGGGGCAGCTGCGGATACCGCAGGCGGAACGCTTCAATGAGTTCAATCTCACGGGGCAAATGGTCCGGGTCGTAGGGCCTGATCCAACGCAGCTCATCCAACAGCTTTTGCGTGACGATTTCAGGTTGAAGATGTTTCATCCCGTGAACCACGCGATGCCCAACCGCCTGGACCGAGGCGAATCCCTCCTGCTTGGCGAGACAGTCAATCAGCGCATTCGCGGCTGATTTGTGATCGAGGGCTTCGATGGCGTGATGGGACTGTCTATTTCCGGTAGAGTCGTTGAAAGTCAAACTCGTATCGTCAAGGCCGATACGATCAATTTTCCCACTAATACCACGCGTCAGTGTTTCGCCCTTTTTATAGAACGCGAATTTGATGCTCGACGAACCACCGTTGATCGTCAGGACGGAAGCCGGGACAGATTTCATGCTCCAACCTCGGTGATTATGTCAGCGGCCTGCGGTTTCTTTTTGGAATCGGTCGTCACGCCATACTTTGAGGGGGCGTCGTCAACCTCACAATGGGGTGTTCCACCACCACCGAACTAGTGGCTAGGCTCTATCTAATATCGTTTTTAACTCGAACACACCAAACAATCCAAAGGTAGGGACGACCCGCCGGGTCGTCCGTGATCGTTGCCTGTCAGCAGCGCACATCCAGCCGGACGGCCAAGGCTGGCCGTCCCTACCCTCACCGCCAGCTGTACTTCGCTTCAGCGGTCGGGCCTCCGGTAGGCCCATACCCCATAGCCCGCGCTGCGCAATGCGCGCAGGCTATCGGCAAACATCATGCCTCAAGGCGACAAATCTAGTTACACCGAAAAACAGAAACGGCAGGCCGCACACATCGGAGCCGGCCAGGAGAAGAAAGGCATCTGCGAAAAACCGCAGAAGCGCGGGCTTGGGCCACCGTTAACAAGCTCTTCGGCGACGGCAAAAAGTGCGGCTCCAGCCGAAAGAGTCATGAACCAAAATAACCTTCATCTATGAAAACCGAATTTAAAACCCAGCTGCCGATAAACCCCGAAGCCAGTCCTTCGGCCGAGACTGCGGCTGGGGAATCAGAAGCCCTCCTCCAAGATCTCGCCAAACAGAAGGATTTGCATCTGCGCCTGGCTGCGGACTTCGAAAACTTTAAGCGACGCAGCCGACAGGAAGCCGAAACCAGAGCAGCCGCTCAAAAGGAATCGTTTATCACTGAATTGCTGCCCGTCGTTGACAACCTCGAACGGGCCCTAGCCTCTGGTGTCTCACGCGACTCCGCACAGTTTCATCAAGGTGTTGAGATGACGTTGAAGCAACTCCAGCAGTTGCTCCGCCAGCACGGCGTCGAGAGTGATGAGATCGTCGGCAAACCTTTCGACCCACACCAACACGAAGCGCTTTCGCAAGGTCACGACCCGGCTCAACCGGACCACACCGTTCTCACCGTTCTTCAGCGCGGCTACCGGCGCGGGGATAAAGTAGTCCGACCAGCCAAAGTGGTGGTCAACGACCTGTCGGTTTCCAAGCAAGGTGGCGATGGCCGTTGAATATAAAGACTATTACCGAGTCCTTGGTGTGACGCCCAAGGCGACGGATGATGAAATCAAAAAAGCCTTCCGCGCACTCGCGCGCAAGTACCATCCCGACGTTGCCAAAGACAAAAAATCTGCCGAGGAAAAGTTTAAGGAAATCAACGAAGCCAATGAGGTCCTGAGTAATCCAGAGAGTCGCAAGAAATTTGACGAACTAGGGGCAGATTGGAAAGCGGGCCTGGAGTCGCGGCCACCACCGGGGCGCCCCGGCGGCCGATCCGCGGGACGTGGAGCGCCGGGCGGAGAAGACGAATTCGAATTCGAAGGCACGGGATTCAGCGATTTCTTCGAACAGTTTTTTGGCGGCCGCGCGGGCCAACCTCGCGGAGCATCGCCGTTCGGCGCCCAAGGATTCGCCAACCGGCGCGAAGAACCAGAGGCAGCGTTGCGCGGCCACGATATTCAAGGCGATATTCTCATCACGCTTGACGAAGTGCTCAATGGTGCCATGCGCGCCATTTCAGTGCGCCGCACCAATGCCCGCACCGGTCAGGAAGAAACAGAAACGTATCAGGTCCGAATTCCGAAAGGAGTCCAGGCCGGCCAGACCATACGCGTATCAGGCAAGGGCGGCGAAGGAGCGAATGGTGGTCGGGCAGGCGACATCTATTTACGGGTGCGCTATGCCCAGCATCCCGATTGGCAAGTTAGCGGTGCCGATTTGATCGGCCATCTGGAGCTGGCGCCGTGGGAGGCGGTTTTAGGGGCGACGGTTCCCGTGCGGACGTTCGATGGCAGTCTTTCCGTCAAAGTTCCTGCCGGTTTCCGGCAGGGACAAAAACTGCGCTTCAGAGGCAAAGGGTTACCCGCGGGGGCAGACAAACGAGGCGATCTTTATGTTGAAGCGTCCATCCAAATTCCGTCTCAAATCAGTAAGGAGGAGGAGCGTTTGTGGAAGGAGCTGGCCGTCGCATCTGCCTTTAATCCTCGGAAGACGGCTTGAGGCGAAATTTGCAGCCATTGCATTACGAACCTTTTGCTAGCTATCTCGCTCAGGAACGATCGTAGGACTTCACCCCATATAGAAATACCATTTCGGCGCGTATTATGCGTTTTGGGAAATAGTTAATCGCAATAGGAATTCTGAAACTGGTTACCACTTTTATGGCTAAAATACTCGGTATCGATTTAGGCACTACCAACTCCTGCATGGCAGTCATTGAAGGCGGCGAGCCTTTGGTGCTGGAAAACGCGGAGGGTAAGCGCACCACGCCTTCGGTGGTTGCTTTCACAAAATCCGGCGAGCGCATTGTCGGTGATGCAGCCAAGCGACAAGCTGTCACCAATTCGCGCAACACGGTTTATTCCATCAAGCGTTTCATGGGACGCAAATTTGACGAAGTGCAGGAAGAGATCAAACGGGTGCCATACAAGGTCGTAAAGGCAGGCAACGGCGACGTCGCCGTGGAGGTGACAGTGAACGGCAAGCCGAAGCGTTTTTCGCCACAGGAAATTTCCGCGATCATCCTCTCCAAGTTGAAAACCGACGCCGAAACGCGTCTGGGCGAAAAGATCAGCCAGGCCGTGATCACGGTTCCCGCCTATTTCAATGATTCGCAGCGTCAGGCCACGAAAGACGCCGGTCGTATCGCGGGGCTGGAAGTTCTCCGCATCATCAACGAACCAACGGCGGCCTCGCTCGCTTACGGTCTCGACAAAAAGAAGGATGAAAAAATCGCGGTCTATGATTTGGGCGGCGGTACCTTTGATATTTCGGTGCTCGAAATCGGCGACGGTGTATTTCAAGTCAAAGCCACCAATGGCGACACGCATCTTGGCGGTGACGATTGGGACAACATGCTGATGGATTGGATGCTCGACGAATTCAAAAAGGATACGGGCATGGATCTGCGTACGCAGCCGGACGCACTCCAGCGCATTAAGGAAGAAGCCGAGAAAGCCAAAATCGCGCTATCCAGCGCGACGACCTATGACATCAACCTGCCGTTTGTGACGGCTGACGCGAGCGGACCGAGGCATATACAAAAGACACTCACTAGAGCCAAGATGGAACAGCTTACCGAAAAGCTTTTTGAGCGCACCATCGCGCCGGTGAAAGCCTGTTTGAAAGACGCCAACATCGAGGCTGCCAAGATCGACGAACTCGTTCTCGTTGGCGGTATGACTCGCATGCCGCGTGTCGTCGAAACCGCGCACACACTGGTCAACAAAGTCCCACATCAAGGCGTTAATCCAGACGAAGTCGTCGCGATTGGCGCAGCCATTCAGGCCGGCGTGCTCAAAGGCGAGGTCAAGGACGTGGTGTTGCTCGACGTGACTCCACTGTCGCTCGGCATTGAGACTTTTGGCGGCGTATTCACCAAGGTGATCGAACGTAATACCACGATCCCGACCCGGAAGGCGCAGACCTTTTCAACGGCATCGGACAACCAGCCCGGCGTGGAAATCCACGTCTTGCAAGGCGAACGCCAGTTTTCCAAGGACAGCAAAACCATCGGCAAATTTAATCTCGATGACATTCCGCCCGCCCCGCGTGGCGTCCCGCAGATTGAAGTCAGCTTCGACATTGATGCCAACGGCATCCTCCACGTCAGCGCCAAAAATCTCGGCACCGGCAAGGAGCAGAAGATCACCATTACGGCCAGCAGCGGCCTCTCCAAGGATGAGATCGAAAAAATGCGCAAGGATGGCGAACTCCATGCCGAGGAAGACAAGCAGCGCAAGGAAGAGCTTGAGACGCGCAACGAAGCCGACAGCACAGTCTATCGCACAGAAAAATTGCTGAAGGACAACGCGGACAAAATTTCCGCCAACGACAAGGGCAAACTCGAAACCGCAACCAACGCAGTAAAGGAAGCGCTCAAGGGCACGGACGGCATGGCAATCAAGTCGGCCTGCGAAAATCTCACAAAAACCTGGCACGTGGTTTCGGCTGAGCTGAACAAGGCAGCCGAAAAAACATCGGGCAAGGGTCCCGCGGGTGCACGCTCCGGAAATCAGACGGGGGCGGGAGACAATCAGGACGAAAACAAGAAAGACGAAGAGCCTGTCATCGACGCTGAAGTCGTGGAAGAAGCGCACGCGCCATAACGGAAACAGCGGCCGATGGCAGAATCGGCCTTTAAAACATGCAGAGCCAATGAACTCGACCTCGAAACTCACCGGGTCGCTGCTGCGAACCTACAACACGATTTTCGAAAAACCGGATTCGCACGATGTAGGCTGGCGGGAAATTCATACTCTGTTTCGGAAACTGGGTCAGGTCGTCGAGGAGACCGACGGCGACCTGAAGGTGACGCGCCACGGACAAATCATGGTCTTGCATCCACCTCGCGCAAAAGACGCCTACAAGAAAGATGAGATCCTGGCTTTGCGTCACTTCCTTGAACGGTCAGAATCACCACCTCCCGAAATAAACGGCAGAGACCCGCACATGCTTCTCGTGATCGATCACCATGAGGCCCGTCTTTTCTGCTCGGAAGTCAACGGCGGCATCCCGCACCAGATTTTACCCTACGAACCGAACGGTTATTTTTGGCACACGATAAACCCCAAGGATTTATCCAAAGGCAAAAAAGCACGGAACTTGAATGAGTTCTTTAAACACCTCGCCGAGGCGTTGCAGGCCGCTGGCCAGATCCTAATATTCGGCACGGGTACAAGCAGAGAAATCGATCAGTTCATGGCGTGGTTGAACCTCAATCGACCGGAGGTAGCTGGCCGTATCATTGGTTCAATGGTCGTGAATGAAGACCTCTTGGTTGAGGGACACCTCCTCGCAAAGGCGCGGGAATTCTACGCTCACCATCTGGTATCCCATTCGTGAATACTCCGGGTATCAATTCAAACACGATCAGCAACCGCTGAGCATCAATTTATGGCCAAAAATTCCACTCCTGTCGCCGCTGTACGAAAAGCGGCAACCGCCAAAGCGCATCAGCCGCGCCCAGCTCAACGCATCCGCAAAGCCCCGGCACCCGCGCTCGGTCGCAAAACCGAGAGACACGCTGCGCCAAAATCCAGCCCAGACCACGACGCTCGTGCCGGAAAGACGAGCGAGCCGAATTTTACCTTCTATGCCAGCCCAACGCTGGCGCTCGTTTGCGTGCCATCCGACACTTCTGCGCTTTTCTCACTCGATGATGCCGCTCATCTTACGGGCGTCCACCCGGAGTTGCTGCGATATTATAGCCGGGTGCGCTTGATCGAATCACGTCAGGGTTTTTTGGACACAGATTTGTTTTTTGACGCGGACGCACTTAACGAAGTTCGCCGAATTGAGCACTATCGTCAAAGCCTAGGAATCGGCCTCCGGGCGTTGCCGTTGATTTGCGAGCTGCGTCGCGCGGGCGAACGGCTGCAGATAGAACTCCGTTTTTTGAGCTACCCGCGAGCCGAACAGAGAAGCTGATTTCGCAAAAAACATCAGCCATTTTTTGGGGGTTAATGCCCGAACGCTCCGCCACCCTTAATACCTTTCCACCGCTCGCGGAAATACGCACTCGGTAGATTCTCAACAATTATTCGTTATGCTACAAAACCTCAAAGAACTTTATGGCAACAAGCTCGCCGCATCGGATGGCGAACTTGGCCAGGTGGAGGACTTCTACTTCGACGACAAGACCTGGGCCGTCCGCTATCTGATCGCAAATACGGGCACATGGCTGAGCGGGCGACAGGTCCTGCTTTCTCCTCATGCTTTCGGTCGCTGGGACCGAGATATGAAACGTCTGCTCGTGAACCTCACCCGAAATCAGATCGAAAACAGTCCCTCGATTGAATCGCACCGGCCTGTTTCACGCCAATACGAGGAAGAATATTATAGCTACTACGGCTGGCCTGCTTACTGGGATGGCGGTGGGATGTGGGGCATCGGCGAATATCCGGTGGTCCTGCCGCCGCCCACAAAACAAGAAATAGAAGCTCATCAACATCATCGCCGGGACGACAAACATCTCCGCAGCACTCATGCCGTAACCGGCTACCATATCCAAGCGACCGACGGACCGATAGGCCATGTGACCGGTTTCATGGTCGACGATAAAAGCTGGGCGATTCGCGAACTCGTCGTTGAATCTGGCCATTGGTATTCGGGCAAGGAAATCCTGATTTCACCGAGCAAAATTGAACGAATCAGTTACGACGAATCGAAGGTGTTCGTAAACCTGCCCAAGGCTGACATCCAGAGAACAACGGAAGACGACATCGTAAATGCCGGTGTCTGAAATCACGGAGAAGGCAATTAGAGCATCGGAAATCGGCTGCGCAGAATCACTGCCGCAAAGAATTATGATTAAGCACAAACTCTTCCAGGCCTTCCGCCTGAAGACCCTGAAACTCAAGAACCGGATTGTCATGGCTCCCATGACCCGTTCGTTTTCTCCCGACGGGGTTCCAGGGCCGAATGTAGCGGACTATTATGCGCGCCGCGTTGAAGGTGAAGTCGGCCTGATCGTGACCGAGGGAACCGTCGTCAATCGACCCGCCGCATCCAACGATCCTAATATTCCTCACTTTTACGGAGAGAAATCTCTCGGCGGCTGGAAGGGTGTTGTTGATAAAGTGCACGCGGCCGGCGGTGTCATCGCGCCGCAACTTTGGCATATGGGCGTCGTGGCCAAAAAGGAAACAGGGTGGTTGCCACCCGCGCCATTCGAAGGCCCCTCCGGGTTGGTCGCACCAGGGAAGATTGGCGGTGTCGCGATGTCTGCAGATGATATCGCCGAAACGATCCAGGCGTTCGCGAGTGCCGCCACGGAAGCCAAGTCCCTGGGATTTGACGCAGTTGAGATTCACGGCGCCCATGGCTATTTGATCGACCAATTCTTTTGGCACCCCACCAATCAACGCACCGATATCTACGGCGGAGCCACATTGGCTGCTCGCACTCGCTTCGCCACAGATATTATTCACGCCGTTCGCGTCGCCGTTGGACCGGGTTTTCCAATCTGCCTTCGCCTCTCTCAATGGAAACTTCAGGACTACATGGCCAAGCTCGCAACGACGCCCCAAGAAATGGAATCCTGGCTCACTCCACTCGTTGAAGCAGGCGTTGATATCTTTCATTGTTCCCAACGGCGGTTCTGGGATTCCGAATTTGACGAATCCGATCTGAATTTCGCGGGCTGGGCAAAAAAACTCACGGGGAAAACCACAATCACGGTCGGTTCGGTTGGGCTTTCGGGCGATTTTCTCGATGCCTTCAAAGGAGAGTCCTCGACCCCGACCACTCTGGTTGAACTCGAACGTCGTCTCGACCGGGGCGATTTTGATTTGGTCGCAGTCGGCCGTGCCCTACTCGCCGACGCCGCATGGGCGCACAAGATCCACGAAGGCCATTCGAAAGATCTCATCGGCTTTAGCAAAGAGGTCCTCGCGACTCTTTCGTGAGACGGAAGCTCTTAAGCAAATCTCTCCAGTAAATGCCAGCGCTCCTGGCGTTGGAAGGACATTGAACCATGGACCTCAACCTCACTCATGCCAAACCAAAGCAGATCTATAATCTGCTGATTGGACTAGTCGCGCCTAGACCCATCGCATGGATCACCAGTATGAATCTGGCCGGACAACTCAATGCCGCGCCCTTCAGCGCTTTCAACTACATGGGCGTCGATCCGCCCATCGTGGCTGTGGGTGTGGGTAACCGTCCCGGTCCCGGTGCAGTCGGAAAAGATACGGCCCACAATATCCGCGCCACCGGCGAGTTTGTTATCAATGTGGTAAACGAAGCGGTCGCGGAGACCATGAATATCACGGCCATCGACTTTCCTTCGGAGGTCAACGAACTGGACATCGCCCATTTGACGACCGAACCTTCAATGATCGTTAAAGTTCCGCGCATCGCGGCAGCGCCCGCGAGTCTTGAGTGTCGGGAAATCACGACGCTGGAGATCGGGCGCTCCCGGATCATACTGGGGCGGGTCGTGGCGATTCACGTAAAGGACGAGTACATCGATCTGGCCGGTCCCTACATCCGCGCCGATGAACTGCATGCTGTCGGGCGCATGAACGGCTTGGGTGCCTACGTGAAAACCAAAGACTCGTTCTTCAGTATTCCGCGAATGACCTACGAGGACTGGAAAAAACAGCGCGGAGAAAAAACGCAGGGACCGTAAAATCTGCCATGAATGATATCGTTCTCGATACGGAAGCCCTCACCCGTCGTTTCCGTACCATTACAGCGGTAGATGCACTCACGCTTTCGGTTTATGCGGGTGAGGTCTTCGGCCTGCTCGGCTCCAATGGTGCGGGCAAGACCACCACGATCAAAATGCTCACGACGCTGCTGAAGCCTTCCTCCGGAGAAGCGCACGTGGCCGGCTTCGCCATCATCAGCCAGGCCGTCGATGTTCGGCGCTCCATCGGTTACCCCCGCCTCGCATCGTAAGAAGCATCTCGCTTGATCGAACGTACTCGCATGCGTCGATCGCGGTAGGTCTTGTCCCCATAGTCGCGAACCGGAAGAGAGCGCACTATCCCGGCGTCGTGAAAAACGGATGACACATCCGTTACTGTTTATTCCGGCTGCCGTGTCTGTTAGCGACGGGGAAACGGTGTCATGATTTCTAAACCAAATAAAACAGACAAATAGAGATTTATTGAAATGAAGACCCTTGCAGCAAAAAGTGATACTGAAATTAAAGCCGATGTCCTGGCCGAGCTCAAATTCGAGCCATACGTAAGCATCACGGACATTGGCGTGCTGGTAAAAGATGGCGCAGTGACTCTCAATGGATTTGCCACGAGTTATAGCGAGAAATGGAATGCTGTCAGCGCTACAAAACGGGTGGCTGGAGTTAGAGCCATCGCTGACGACATCGTTGTCAATCTGCCGCATTCTCAGCTCCGCACGGATGGCGACATCGCGGTTGCGGCCGCGAATCAGATCGGCTGGTTCACGACAATCCCGCCCGGAGTTGCAAAAATCACGGTCCGCGACGGTTGGATCACGTTGGAAGGTGAATTGGAATTTGGATACCAAAAGAGCGACGCTCAGGAAAACGTACAATTCTTATCAGGCGTAAAGGGCGTGACAAACCTCATCACGATCAAATCCAACCTCGCTTCGACCCATGTGAAAGCGGCCATTGAAAGTGCTTTCGAGCGCAGTGCGCTCCTGGATGCAGAAAAAATCGAGGTCAAAATGGCAGGGAGCAAAGTGACGCTCAGCGGCAAAGTTCGCAACTATACCGAACGGGACGAAGCCGAGCGCGTGGCCTGGGCAGCGTCCGGCGTGTGGTCGGTGGACAACAAAATCGAAGTGAAGTGGGTCTCTGATTACGGAGACCAGGACTGAAGTCACTGCCCAAACAGGAGTCATCATCGACCGAGCTGCATCGTATTTTTTCGGCTCACAATCGAAACCAACACCAAGGCTGTCTCCCTAAGATCACCTTGGTGTTTTATCTCCAACACTGTTTCCGATGTGTAAATCTATACATGCGAAATTCCGTCACAGGAATACCGAACTAGCTGAGATCTCCTCATGCCTTCGCATATAACAGTTAAATCAAAATCGCCTAAGATCATCGGCACCGCAGCAGATCACGGTGGATTTGAATTAAAGCAACAGTTGGGTTTGCTGCTGCGCGAAGCGGGCCACCACGTCGTCGACTTCGGCGATCACAGCCTGCAGCCTGACGATGACTATCCCGATTTCGTCATACCGCTAGCCCGAGCGGTCGCAGCAGGAAAAATGGATCGTGGCATAGCCGTTTGCGGAAGTGGAGTCGGCGCCTGTGTGGCGGCAAACAAGGTCGCAGGAGTACGCGCCTGTCTGATCCACGAAGAATTTTCTGCACGTCAAGGCGTCGAGGATGATAACCTTAACCTGATCTGTCTCGGCGGCCAAGTCGTCGGTGTCGCAGAGGCATGGGAATTGGTTCAGCTTTTTCTTGCGTCAAGCTTCAGCGGGGAAGAGCGGCATCTTCGCCGCTTGGCAAAAGTCGCGGCCCTTGAACTCAGTCCTTCAAAGGCGATGCCATGAGAATCAGTCCCCTGGCCGGAAAACCGGCTCCAGCCAAAATCCTGGTCGACGTGTCGCGACTCACCACTGCCTATTATACCGATGAGCCCGATCCTTCGGTCGCGGCGCAGCGCGTCGCTTTTGGCACCTCGGGTCATCGCGGTTCGTCTTTCAATCACGCCTTCAATGAAGGGCACATTCTCGCGATCACCCAGGCAATTTGCCTTTATCGCATTGAGCACGCCATCACCGGCCCGCTGTTTCTAGGCATCGACACGCACGCACTTTCAATTCCGGCCTGCGCGACCACGCTCGAAGTGCTGGCAGCAAACAGCGTCGAAGTGATGATCGCCGCAAACGACGAATACACGCCCACACCCGCGATTTCCCACGCGATCCTAGCTTACAATCGCGGACGACGCACGGGGCTGGCCGACGGAATCGTCATCACACCCTCGCACAATCCGCCGCAAGATGGCGGTTTCAAATATAACCCACCGAACGGCGGCCCGGCGGACGCCGTCATCTCGAATTGGATTCAAGCGAAGGCGAACGCTCTGCTCGAAGCAAAGCCTAGTGAAGTAAAACGAATCCCGTACGAACAGGCCAGGCGCGCTGCAACGACGCATCAGCACGATTTCCTCAATACCTACGTCAATGACCTCGGCAACGTCATCGATCTGGAGGCCATTCGCGGCGCGAAGATCCGTCTCGGCGTCGATCCACTGGGCGGCGCCGGCGTCCATTATTGGGCGCGGATTGCGGAGCGATATCATTTGGATCTGACCGTCGTGAACGAAGCGGTCGATCCAACTTTTCGTTTCATGACCGTGGATTGGGACGGACAGATTCGTATGGATCCCTCGTCGCCTTACGCGATGGCGCGACTGATTGAAATGAAGGATCGCTTCGATCTCTCGTTCGCTTGCGACACTGATCATGATCGGCACGGAATTGTGACTAAGAGCGCCGGGCTTCTTCCGCCCAATCACTTTCTTGCGGTGGCTATTTCCTATCTCTTTCAAAATCGTCCTAAGTGGGCCAAGTCATCAGCCGTCGGGAAGACCATGGTGAGCAGTGCGATGATTGATCGCGTCACAGCGAAGTTAGGTCGAAGGCTCTTCGAAGTTCCAGTCGGTTTCAAATGGTTCGTTAATGGCCTGCTGGATGGTTCGCTGGGTTTCGCTGGAGAGGAAAGCGCGGGAGCCACGTTCCCACGTCTTGATGGCAACGTCTGGACAACCGACAAAGACGGTTTCGTTCCTGGTTTGCTCGCCGCCGAAATCACTGCGCGCACCGGCCGCGATCCTGGCAAAATCTATCAGGAACTCACTGACGAATTCGGCGAACCGTTCTATGATCGAATGGAAGCACCCGCCACGCCGGAGGAGAAGGCCACGTTGGCCAAGCTTTCCCCTACGCAGATCAAGCACACCGATTTGGCCGGCGAAAGAATCGAGACCGCTCTCAACCGAGCACCGGGCAACGACGCTCCATTCGGTGGATTGAAGGCGATTACGGCAAACGGTTGGTTCGCCGCGAGACCATCAGGCACCGAGGATATTTATAAAATTTACGCTGAAAGTTTTCTCAGTGACATCCACTTGCGCCGGATCCTGCAAGACGCCCAGACAATTGTCAGCGCCGCGCTAACTGCAGCCGCAGAGCCAAAAGAAGAACCAGCGCTGTCGCCTCTGCCGCATGAGCCAACAGAGAGTGACGCAGTCGAGGTGTGGGAAAATGAAGGCGATCCCAATTAGTCCTTACCTAAAGATTTTACGCATGAGCGAACCATCCACCACCCGCAATCCAACATCCAATCCACCGCAAGGCCTTGCCGCGCTGACCGAACTCGCCATGGATCTGCGCTGGTCCTGGAATCATTGCGCCGACGAGTTATGGCGGCGGCTCGATCCCGCGTTATGGGGGCTCACGAATCACCCCAATGTAGTGCTCCAGACCGTCTCGCGGGAGAAGCTTGCGAGCACTTTGGTCGATCCGGATTACTGCAAATTGCTCGACCGCCTGATTCGAGAAAAGCGGCAGGCCACGGCGGCACCCGCCTGGTTTCAGCAGAAGCATCCCCAGACTCCACTGACCTGCGTCGCCTATTTTTGCATGGAATTTATGTTGAGCGAGGCGCTCCCGATCTATTCGGGCGGCCTGGGCAACGTGGCGGGCGATCAACTCAAGGCCGCCAGTGATCTGGGTGTGCCGGTGATTGGCGTCGGACTGCTTTACCAGCACGGATATTTTCGCCAGGTGATTGACCGCGCCGGCGCACAAAAAGCGCTTTATCTCCATAACGACCCCAGCCAACTACCGATCACGCCGGTGCGACAGCCAAACGGAGACTGGCTGCGGCTGGAAATTGTACTACACGGGTACTCCATCTGGCTGCGGGCCTGGCAGGTTCAAGTTGGGCGAACCAAGCTCTATCTTCTCGATACCGATGATGCAGCGAACACGCCGATTCACCGCGGCATCACCGGAGAATTATATGGCGGTGATTCAGAGTTACGCCTGAAACAGGAAATGGTGCTGGGAATCGGCGGCTGGCGCCTGCTCACCGCGCTCGGGATAAAACCGGATGTCTGCCATCTCAATGAAGGCCATGCGGCCTTCGCCCTCTTGGAGCGGGCTCGCAATTTCATGCAAGACACCGGGAAATCATTCGCCATCGCTCTGACTGCCACGCGTGCCGGCAATCTTTTCACCACGCACACCGCCGTCGCCGCAGGCTTCGATCTTTTTTCTCCAGCCTTAATGGGGCAATACCTCGGTCGGTACGCGCAGGAGAAACTCGGGATTTCACTGCACGAACTGCTGGCGCTGGGACGGCAGAATCCCGACGACGCCAACGAACCTTTTAACATGGCCAACCTGGCCATGCACGGGACCGGTGCGGTCAATGGCGTAAGCCAGTTACACGGCAAGGTGAGCCGACATCTCTTTTCACCGCTCTTTTTCCACTGGCCAGAAGATGAAGTCCCCGTTGGTCATGTAACCAACGGCGTTCACATGCCAACTTGGGATTCGGCGGCAGCCGACGAACTTTGGACTGAAGCCTGTGGCAAGGGTCGATGGCTGGGGACGTCGTCCTCCTTGGATGCAGATATCCGCCGAGTCTCAGATGAAAAGCTCTGGACGCTGCGCACCACCAGTCGAAAATCCCTCGTCGAATATGCCCGCGAGAGCGTGAGGCGGCAGATGGCCATCGGCGGAGCCGATCCAGCTGCAATCGTTCGAACTCAAACCCGGCTGAATCCGGGGGTGTTAACTCTCGGTTTTGCTCGCCGCTTTGCATCCTACAAAAGGCCCAACCTCCTACTGCACGATCCCGAACGATTGCTTCGCATTCTCAAAAACCCCCAGCGCCCGGCACAACTCATTATCGCAGGTAAGGCGCATCCAGCCGACCAGGCTGGGCAGGCTCTGATTCGGGAATGGACAAGCTTCATTCGCCGCAGCGATGCAAACCCGCCCGTAATCTTCCTGGCCGATTATGATATGCTATTAGCCGAGCGTTTGGTGCAGGGAGTCGATGTCTGGATTAACACGCCTCGACGCCCATGGGAGGCCTGCGGCACGAGCGGTATGAAAGTGCTCGTCAACGGCGGAATCAATCTCTCCGAGTTGGACGGCTGGTGGGCCGAAGCCTATATGCCGGATATCGGCTGGGCCCTCGGCGACGGTCAAGAACACGGCGAAGATCCCGCCTGGGACGCCGCCGAAGCGGAAGCGCTCTACGAACGGCTCGAACAAGAGGTGATCCCAGAATTTTATACGCGCAACGACAAGGGCATGCCCATCACGTGGGTCGCACGCATCAGGGAAAGCATGGCGCGATTGACGCCCCGGTTCTCGGCCAGTCGCACCGTGCGTGAATACACCGAGCAGCATTATCTGCCCTCAGCCAATGCGTACCGCGCACGGGCGGCCGATAACGGCGCAGTGGCTCAGAAACTGGTCGATTGGCGAAATTCCCTGGCACAAAAATGGTCCGCCCTCCGCTTTGGTAATCGAAACGTGGATACTAAAGGCGAACAGCATTTCATCGTGGTTGAAGTCTTTTTGAAAGACGTCAGTCCGGAATCGATCCGGGTGGAGGTTTATGCCGACGCTTTGAAGGGCAGCACCGCGGTGCGCCAGGAAATGACGCGTTTGCGCCAATTGCCCGGTGAAACCGGCGGGTATCTTTTCTCTGCCACCGTTTCGTCCTCCCGTCCGGCAACTCACTACACGGCGAGAATCACGCCCCGTTTCGATGGTGCCGCCTTGCCGCTCGAAGCCGGGTGGATTCTCTGGCAGAAGTAAAACGGGTGCGGTGCTCAATCAAATAAATGCCATGGTTACGCAGATCTTCCTCATTCGCCATGGTGAAACCAAATGGTCGCTTACGGGCCAGCACACCGGCCACACCGATTTGCCGCTCACTGAAAACGGCGAACGTCGCGCGGCGCAGCTCCGCGGACTACTGCAGGCGATTAAGTTTACCCATGTGCTCACGAGTCCACTTCAGCGGGCGCGGCGGACTTGCGAGCTGGCGGGTTTTGGTGCGGTGGCTCGGACGGAGCCCGATCTGCACGAATTGGATTATGGCGACTACGAAGGGCGGACAACCGCCGATATTCGCTCAGAGCATCCGGGTTGGAGCATGTTTAAAGACGGCTCACCACAGGGCGAATCCGTGGAGAAATTTTCTGAACGTGCAGATCGGGTGCGGGCTAGCCTCCGCTCCATGGATGGGACGATTGCCCTTTTCTCGCACGGACAGTTTTTGCGCGCACTCGCTGCGCGTTGGATCGGACTACCTGTTCAGGAAGGCCAGCATTTCGCGCTCGATCCCGCCTCGGTTAGCATTCTGGGCTACGAACACACAAGCGAAGAGACACCGGCCATCACCCTTTGGAATGCCGTCACGAACAAAACGTTTAGCCTTTCATTTCCGCTGAGTGGCGAGCAATGAGCTAAGGAGCCGCGAGAATTTATCCGACACAACGTTCGGCAAACTCCGTCACGCCATCTTGCCGCCTACAATTGCCACCGCCAAAGCGAAGCAGAACACACTGACAAATCTGCTGGCGGCATTATAGCGTTTTCAAAAATGTCGTGGCCGCGTCAATTAAGATGCGGGAGTGTGCGCTCCTCTGATGACCGCTGCTTAATTGCAGCGGCTACGGCTACCGTTTTACCAGATATGCTCTCGGGGCTGTACGGGGATTGGAGAGGGCGGGCTTTGATTGGGGAATATCCACGACCGACAGCATCGTGTAGTATTGGTGGTGCGCGTTGTCCCTAACGCGCAGTTTAGCTCGGTCAAACCACAACGTCGAAGAGCCCGCTCGGAGATCGGGCTCCACCTTCTGACAACGCGCTTCGGAGGCGTGGCAAAAGCTAATTCCTGTACAGCTCCTCTCATACCAACGTCCCAAATGATCTGGACTGTAGGGCTCGGCCTCGTGTCGACGCCGTCCGTCGCTCGATCCGGCTACAGGAACGCAACCCGACCCGAGCATGCTCGGGCCCTACAAAATCAAATTCTCAAAAGGCGTTGGTATCAGTCGTCACCGCGTTTGCGTGTGCGTTTCTGCTTCGGATCATTTTGGGCGGCTTGCCGGCTTGAAAGGCCGCGCGTCTCGACTCCATTCAGACGTACCCGGGACTAATATTTTGCCGTGCCCGAGGCCGTCTTTGTCAGCGATTAGTACTATACCCCATAGTCCGAGCAAATTTTCGAGCGCATCTTGAGCCGCTGAATTGCGCCGACCGCGGGCAAATGCGGTTCGCCCACCTGCCCACCCATTCAAATTAGGAAAAATATGAATATCATACCAAAACTCACCGGTTCACACCGGCGCACTTACAAGACGATCTTTCAACATCCGATCTCACACAATCTCGAGTGGCGCGCGGTCTACGGCCTGCTGGAGAAACTCGGTGAACTTGTTGAAGAACCCAACGGAGCCATGAAGGCCACGCGCAACGGACAGACCTTGGTATTAGTTCCGCCCGCCTCAAAAGACGTCGCCAGCGAGGAAGAAGTCATGGCCTTGCGTCATTTTATCGAGCGGTCAGAGCCAGAAACCGCAACGCCTGAAGCGGAGGAAAAAGAGACGCATTTCCTGCTGGTCATCGATCATCAGCAGGCGCGCATCTTCCGCTCTAAAATGCATGGTGCCATCCCACAGCAAATTCTGCCTCATGAGCCGGATGAATTCTTTCGCCATGCACAGGACTCGAAAGATTTCTCTAGAGGTCAGGAAAAACCGGACCCGAACAGTTTCTTTGAACCAGTGGCCAAAGCACTGCAGAACGCAGGTCAAATCCTCATCTTTGGCTCCGGCATGGGCATGAGCAGCGAAATGGACCAGTTTATCGCGTGGTTGAAGATTCACCACGCGACGTTGGCCAACCGCATTATCGGCTCGATCGCGATCGACGGCCACCATCTGACCGATGACCAGCTGCTCGCGAAGGCACGTGAATTTTATTCGCATCCCCGGATGTCTCTCGCATGAGAACGATGAGGGCCGTGTGCATCTATTCCTACGGGGGGCCCAGTGTACTCAAGTATGAAGATGCACCTCGCCCGCATCCCCAGGAAGGCGAAGTGCTGATTCGTGTTCACGCCGCTGGAATAAATCAGGTGGATTGGAAAATCCGCGAAGGTCACCTCAAGGAAATGCTCCATCACACCTTGCCGTTGATCCTTGGCTGGGACGTGTCCGGTGTCGTCGAAGCCCTCGGAACCGGCGTAATCCGTCTAAAGATCGGTGATGAAGTTTTCAGCCGACCCGATATCGCCCGCGATGGTGCCTACGCCGAGTTTATCACGATCAAGGAGTCCGAAGTCTCACTAAAACCAAAGTCAATCGACCATATTCACGCAGCTGCCCTGCCCCTCGTGGGCTTGACGGCCTGGCAGACACTCTTCGATGCAGCCGGGCTTGCGGCGGGACAGC
>Ga0302322_100000092_pt1 | contig 55863 bp, 38 predicted proteins | sample Fen_T0_2_FD_203757 | JGI IMG/M metagenome (GOLD analysis project Ga0302322, IMG submission 203757) | Peat permafrost microbial communities from Stordalen Mire near Abisko, Sweden - Fen_T0_2 | ecosystem: Environmental > Terrestrial > Soil > Wetlands > Permafrost | place: Sweden: Abisko...
CGACGACGAGGCCCGCCGAGCGCAGCGGCGCGCGCTTGACCTTGCTGCGGTTGCCCTTGGTATCGAACACACCGCCGAGCGCGACCAGCGCATCGGACCGCGTCGTCATCGCGTCGCCGCGGCGCGGCCCGAACACGATCACCGGATCGCTGACCAGCGAGAACAGCGAGTCGGTCTTGCCGCGATCGATCGTCCGGTAGATCTCGGTGACCACGCCCTTGGCGTCGCGCTGCGCGGTCCGCTCGTCCACCGCCGAGGGCGCCGCCGGCGCCGGGGCCGCCGCGTGGCCACACGCCGCCGCCGCGCACAGCAGCAGCGCGGCTAGCGCGGGACGTTGTTGCGGCGCTTCTGGCTCGGCAGCTCGACCGCGCGGGCGGCGGGCGGTAGCTCGACCTTCTTGGGCTTCGGCGGCTCCGCGCGAGGTAGCGGCGCCCCGGCATGCGCCACTCCCGGGAGCTGATTCATCGTGGCGTTCGTCGTCGCGCGCACCACCGGCACGAGCCGCGGGGGATGGACGACGCCGTGCACCGAGGGAAGGGTCGGCACCGGGATCACCGTGACTGGCACTCCCGGGCGAGGTGCCACTGCCGCAAGCTGCGCCGGCTTGCTGGTCTCTGCTGTACCCGCAGCTACCCAGGAGTAGTCCGGCAACCCGGGGTGCACTGTGACCACCGGTTCCGGTCGTGGCGCCAAGACCACACTCGCGGTGGGTCCGGTGGGTGCAGCCGCCGCAGGGTCGGCCTCGGCCCGAGCTTTCGCGAGTGCGATCGTCCATTCCCAATCATCTTCTTCGACCACGGGCTCAGGAGCTACCGCGACCGCCATCACTGCTGCTGACGCGTCCGGCGCGGCGGCTGGCGCGGGCGCCGAAACGACAGGAACCACCTGGGATTCTGCGGCGATCGAGGCGGGCGCCGCCGGTGCGCCAGGCGCGACTTGCGCAGGCTTTGCGCGGGGCACTTCGCACGTCCCGAGCTCGGCCATCACCGGATCGCCGTCTTGCCACCCGACGATCCGTCCGCCGGCGCCATCGTCGAGAACAGCAGGGCGCGTCGTCTTGACCCGGCCGTCATCCGTCAGCACCAACCCGTAGCGGTCGAGCTTCACGAAGCCCCAGCGCTGGAGCAATCGCTGGAAGGGCATGAACAGCCGGACAGTGCACCCGACAGGCCAGTTGCACGTCGGGCGCCCTGCGCGCGCAAGATCGCGAGTCGAATTCTACGTGGGTTGTGATGCACATGTAGGACTGGAGACGGTTCCCCCAGGTCAACTGACCCCACGTGCGCGGTCGGCCCCAGGGCGATCAGAACCCCTGATATTTCGGAGGCCTCCCCTCGGCAAACGCGGCGAGGCCCTCGTTGCGATCCTCGCTGAACAAGGTCACGTCGTAGCACTCGCGCTCGAGATCGAGGCCTTCGGCCATCGGCTTGCCGTAGCCCCGCTCGATCGCGGCCTTGGCGTAGCGCACCGACAGCGGCGCACAGGTGCCGAGCTCGGCCAGGAGCGCGGCGATCGCCGCCGCCAGCTCGGCGCGCGGCACGACCTGATGGACCAGGCCGATCTCGAGCGCGCGCGCCGCGGAGACCCGCCGGCCGAGCAGGATCAGCTCCTTGGCCCGCGCCTCGCCGATCAGCCGCGGCAGCCGCTGCGTGCCACCGCCGCCGGGGATGATGCCGAGCTTGACCTCCGTGAGGCCGACCTCGGCGCCCTCGACGAGGAGGCGGAAGTCACAGGCGAGCGCGAGCTCGAGCCCGCCGCCGTACGCCGAGCCGTTCATCGCGCACACCGTCGGCTTGCGCGCCTCGCCAAACGCGCTGATCGCGCCGCCGATCGCGTTGAGGTAGAGCGAGGTGTCCTCGGCCGAGACCCCGCGGCGCTCCTTGAGATCGGCGCCCGCACAGAACGCCTTGTCGCCGTTGCCGGTCACCACGATCACGCGAATATCGTCGCGCTCGTCGAGGCTGACGACGATCTCGCGCAGCCGCAGGTTGAGATCGCGCGACAGCGCGTTGCGCGCGTCCGGCCGGTTCAGCGTGATCCAGGCGGCGGTTCCGCGGTGCTCGACCAGGAGGTCCGACATGGCGCCGACGCTAACACGTTTGCGCCGCGCGGCTCAGCCGCCGAGCTCGGCGCGGCGCCGCGCGCGCGCCTGCTTGCCGATGTGCGCCTTCAGGTACTTCGACGGCAGCTCGTGGCCGACGAACGTGGCCGCGGTGCGCGACGCCTCGGTCAGCTTGTCGAGATCGATCCCGGTCTTGACGCCCATGCCGTGGAGCATCGCGACGACGTCCTCGGTCGCCAGGTTGCCGGCGGCGCCGGGCGCGTAGGGGCAGCCGCCGAGCCCGCCGGCCGAGGCGTCGATCGTCGCGATCCCGAGCGTGAGCGCGACGACGCAGTTGGCCAGCGCGGTGCCCTGGGTATCGTGGAAGTGCACCGCCAGCGCGCTCGCCGGGTGCTTGGCGAGCACGCGGGTCAGCACGTCCTCGACCTGCCGCGGGTTGGCCACGCCGATCGTATCGCTGATCGAGATCTGGTAGACGCCGAGATCGCGCAGCGTGCCGGTCAGCGCGACGACGCGCTCGGGGTCGACATCGCCCTCGTACGGGCAGCCGAACACGGTCGAGAGGTACGCCCGGACCGCCAGCCCGGCGGCGCGGGCCGGCGGCACGATGTCGTCGAACACCGCGAGCGTCTCGGCGATCGTCTTGTTGATGTTCTTCTTGTTGTGCGTCTCCGACGCGCTCATGAACACCGCGATCTCTTTCATCCCCGCCGCGATCGCGACGTCGAGCCCGCGCCGGTTGGGCACCAGCGCGCTCATCCGCACGCCGGGGACGCGGTGCACGCCGCGCGCGACCTCGGCCGAATCGGCGAGCTGCGGGATCCACTTCGGCGACACGAAGCTCGTGATCTCGATGTCGCGGATCCCGGCGTCGACCAGCGCGTCGATGAACCGGATCTTCTCGGCGGTCGGCACCGGCCGGGCCTCGTTCTGCAGGCCGTCGCGCGGCCCGACCTCGTAGATCGTCGCCTCGGCTGGCAAGTTCACGGCGCACCCATGGCCAAACCATAGTGCGCGTCGAGCTCCTCGACCAGCGCCGGGGTCAGCTCGTCGAGCGTGTCGATCACGCGGTGCGCTCCCGACTGGTCCCAGCCGGCGAAGTTGCCCGCGCGACACGCGACGACCACACACCCAGCCGATCGGCCCGCGGCGATCCCGGCCACGGAGTCCTCGATCACCAGGCACTCCGCCGCGGCGAGCCCCAGCGTCGCGATCGCCGCCAGGTAGCCATCGGGCGCGGGCTTGCTGCGCGCCACGTCCTCCGCGGCGACGATCAGGCCAAACGCCGCCTCGGGACCGATCAGCGGCAGCACCTGGGCGACCTCGACCCGCGAGCTGCCGGTGACCAGGGCACGCGGCCGCTCCTGGGTCCAGCCGAGCACGCCGCGGGCCCCAGGCAGCACCGTCACGCCGAGCTCGGCGAACACCTCATCGCGGAGCAGCGCGGTCTGCGCGATCGTCTCGGCGCGGCTCCACGTGAGCTGGGGATAACGCGCCGCCAGGCTATCGTAGATCGCAAGCCACGACCGGCCCACGATGAAGTCGCGGTCGTACTGGGTCAGCGCGATGCCCTGGCCGCGCCACAGCGCGCGCGCCATCGCCTCGGCGGTCTCGCGCTCCGAATCCACCAGCGTACCGTCGAGGTCGAACAGAAAGCCGCGGATCGCCATCGCCGGCGCGTTGTATCACGCGGGGCGCTTGGCCACGGTGACCAACGCGGCCGCAAGTGTCACCATGCAGCCGTGTCGACTCGCTGGATGAAGCACGCGTTCCTGCTCGGTGGGCTGATCTTCACGGGCTGCGCCAGCCGCGCCCAGCACGCGGTCGCGCTCTACGACGCGGGCGACTACGCCGGCGCCGCCCGCGCGGCCGACGCCGGGCTCGCCGCCCACCCCGGCGACGAAGCGCTGTGGCAGATGCGGGTGCGCGCGGCGCTCGCCCAGGGCGATGGCCCGGGCCTCGCCAGGGCCTACGCCGGCTACCGCGACGCGCGGGGCGACGACGACCAGCCGCTGCTGCGCGAGCTCGCCGTCGCGACCCTGGGCCAGGCGCTCGCCTCGCCGTCGGCCAAGCTCAAGCTCGCGGCGATCGAAGCGGTGGCGACCGCGGAGCTCCAGGTCCTGGCCGATCAGGTCGCCGAGCGGATGACCGACGACGACGATCGCGTCGCCGCCGCCGCCGCGATCGCGATCCTGCGCGGCTACCCCCAGGCCCCGCAGGTCGCGGGCGACATGCTGCACTCCGAGGACGCCGAGGCCCGGCGGATCGCGGTCGACGGCATCGGTCAGAAGGTCGGCACGTTCGCGCTCGCCGACCTCGAGGCCGCCGCGTCCGATGGCGACCCACGGGTGCGGCGCACCGCGCTGCGCTGGCTGGGCGAGCTCAAGGCCGGCGACGCCGCCCCGCTGCTCGCCCAGGCGGTGCGCGATCCGGATCCAGGCGTCCGCGCCGCCGCCGCCTCGGCGCTCGCCCGGCTCGGCCCCACCCCGGCCGTGGGCCCCGGCCCGCTGGGCGAGCTCGCGAAGCAGGCCCTCCGGGACCCCGCGCTCGCGGTCCGGCTCGCCGGCATCGAGCTCGTCGTCGCCGCCCACGGCCCCGCGCTGCGCGCCGAGCTCGCCACCCTGGCGGCCGACCCCGACCCGATCGTCGCCACCGAGGCCGCGATCGCGGCGGGCGGCGGCGACCTCGCCGCGCGCGCGCTCGACCGCGCCGCCACCGCCACCGAGCCGGCGACGCGCGCGGGCGCCGCCAACCTCGCGGTGCGCGCGGTGGGCAAACCGGCCGCCCTCGCCGTGGCCCGCAAGCTCGCCGCCGACCCCGAGCTCGCGGTCCGGCTGGCCGCCGCCCGCGTCCTCGCGCACACCGGCGACCCGGCCGCGGCCACCGCGATCTTCCTCGCCGGCCTCGCCCCCACCGCCCGCCTCGACGACCGGCTGCAGGCGGCGATCGACCTCGCCGCCCAGGACGACGCGCGCGGCGCCCAGGCGCTCGACGCGGCGATCCGCGATCCAGCCCTGGCGCCCGCCGCGCGCGCCACCATCGCCGCCGCGCACCGCACCGCGCGCCGCATCACCCCGGGCCTCGTCGCCGCGCTCGCCGATCGCAGCGCCACCGTCCGGGTCGCCGCGGCCGCCGCGGTCGCCGTGATCACCAGGCGCGACTGACCGCGCGCGAGACGACGAGGCCGGTCACGACGAAGCCAGCGGCGGCGGGACGAAGCCGCCGAACTCGCGCTCGATCAGCTGGGCGAACCGCAGCGGCGTCTTGTCCTCGAACATCGGCCCGATGATCTGCACGCCGATCGGCAGACCGTCGCCTGCGCGGCCGATCGGCACCGCGGTGGCCGGCAGACCCGGCGCGGTGGCGACGCCCGCCCACGTCAGCTGATCGATGTACGGGCAGCGCACGCCGTCGACCCACAGCGTGCGGCGCGATTGATCCGGCTCGTGGTCGTGCGCGAAGGCCGGGGTCGGCATCGCCGGCGCGATCACGACATCGAAGGCGGTGAACAGCTCGCGCCAGCGCTCGCGCAGCCGGACGCGGGCGACATCGGCGAGGACCCAGTCGCGATGGCTCAGCACCACACCGCGGACCTGCTCGGCGGCGAGGCTGAGATCCGCAGCCGGCAGGTCGGCGGCCTGTGCACGAAACCGCTCGTAGGTCTCGGCCGGCCAGAACGCGGCGAGGAACGAGTACAGCAGGCGCACGAACAGCCGGGTTGCGTCGGCCAGATCGGGCAAGAGCTCCGTCTGCCGCGCCACGTGGGCGCCGGCCCGGGCGAGCCCGCCGGCGAGCCGATCGATCGCGGTGCGGATCGCCGACGCCGTCGGGTACAGCGGATGGCTATCGAGCACCAGCACGCGGAAGCCGGCGAGCTCGGTGTGGCGTGCCTCCGGCAGCGCGAGCCGGTAGGCGATGCCGAGCATGCGCGGATCGGGGGCGGCGAGGACCTCGAGCACGAGCGCGAGGTCGGCGGCGCTGCGCGCCATCGGGCCGATCACGCCCAGGTCGCGCTCGATCGGAAGCGGCGGCGACGGCGGTGGGTTATGGCCGCGCGACGCCAGCAGCCCGAGCGAGGGCTTGTGCGCAAACACACCGCAGTCGTGCGCCGGCGCGCGCAGCGAGCCCGCGATATCGGAGCCGAGCGAGACCGCGCCGAACCCGGCGGCGAGCGCCGCGGCCGAGCCGCCCGACGAGCCACCCGGGGTACAGGCGAGGTTCCACGGGTTGTTCGTGGTGCCGTAGATCGCGTTGTAGCTCTGCCAGTCGCCGAGCCCGAGCGGCACGTTGGTCTTGCCGAGCACGACCGCGCCCGCGGCCTTGACCCGCGCGACCGCGACCGCGTCCTCGGCGGGGCGGAAGTCCTTGAACGCCGGCATGCCCCAGGTGGTCGGCAGCCCCGCGACGTGGAACGACTCCTTCACGGTGATCGGCACGCCGAGCAGCGCGCCGGTCTCGCCGCGCGCGCGGGCCGCATCGGCGTCGCGCGCCGCCGCGAGCGCGCGCTCGAAGTCGCGCACGCAGATCGCGTTGATCGCGCGATCGTGGCGCTCGATCCGCGCGATCGCGCGCTGGGTCAGCTCGACCGCCGAGACCTGGCGGGCGGCCAGCGCCGCGGCGAGCTCGGTGGCGGTCATGTAGTCGAAGTCCGGTGCCGACAAGCGCGACCTCCTGGGCAATTGGGGGGAACGTGCGCGGACCGTATCACGAGGCCCGGCGTCACCGACCGGGGGCGAGCCCGACGTCGACCGGCGAAGCCGCGGCGCCCGCGCGCCACGAACTCGTCGGTCGATCTTCCCGCGCGTGCAGCGAGAAGCTCCGCGTCACCTCACAGGGGCAGGGGTGCCCCACCCGCGCGCGCCGGCGAACCACCGCGCAGGTCGCGCTGTCTCCTCGGCAATTCCAGATACCCAATGATCCAGATCGATCGCACACCCCGCATCATACGAAGCTCACATCGGTCACTGCCTGCATCACAGGCGGCAATCTCGAAAACTGCGTTGACGCTCGCACTGCGCCGTGTCAGATCCTGTGTGCGTCGGAGGGCCGACGAAGGTTGTCGACGAAGGGTTCGGACAGGTCGGACAGGGATGATACCGCGATAAGCACACGGCGGGCGGCGATCAGGGGATGAGCACGCGACCGGCGCCTCACGACACCCGAGGGCGCGCGGGGGACGAAGCGCACGCGCGGCGGCGCACGGCGCGGCGCCGCGCGCGGCGGCGCGGCACCTGCGGCGCCTCGGGCCGCGGCGGCGATGCCACGCGCGTGCAGCCACTGCCATGAATCAAGGCAAAATAACTTTCACATTCCACGTTGTGTGTCTTCAGACAAACCAGTGACGATCGACCACCTCCGATAGTAAATGATATTCGAGCCGGGCGGCGCTTTTCCGCCCTGGCGCCCCCTCGCGCCCCCTGGCGCCCCCAAGGTCTCCGGCAACGCCCGGACGTTCGCGACGCGCGACCGCGTCGTGGCGAACTTCTGGCCATCACCTCACGCGATCACGTAGCCATTCGAGTGGAGCTTCACGATGCAGATTCTCTCCGCACTACATGCCCACGCCACGAACCACCCCGACGCCGTCGCGCTGCGCGGGGTCTCGCAGGTCATCCGCTACGCCGAGCTCGACGCGGCGGTCGAGCACCTCGCCGCGACGCTCACCGAGCGCGGCGCGCGCGTCGTCGGGCTGTTCCTCGATAACCAGCCGGCGTGGGTGATCGCCGACCTCGCGTGCCTGCGGGCCGGCGTGGCGCTGGTGCCGATCCCGACGTTCTTCTCGGAGGCCCAGCGGCGCCACGCGGTGGCCAACGCCGGGGTGGATACGGTGTTGACCAGCCATCCCCAGCTGTTCGCCACGCCCGAGGCGCCCGGAGCACCGCGCGGCGCCGCGGATCGCGTCGACGTGCTCGGCGAGCCGCTGGGCTACGTGCAGATCGCGCCGGCGCGATCCCCCGACGACATGGCCGGCGTCGCGAAGGTGACCTATACGTCGGGCACCACCGGGCAGCCCAAGGGCGTGAAGTTCACGCCGGCCGCGCTCGAGGCCGTGGTCACCAGCTGCGTCGGCGTGCTCGGCGCGCGGAGCGGCGACCGGTTCCTCGCGCTGGTGCCGCTCTCGGTGCTGATGGAGAACCTGCTCGGACTCTACATCTCGATCACCGTGCGCGGCGAATACATCGCGGTGCCGATGGCCACGCTCGGGTTCGGCGGCACCACGCAGATGGACGCCGGCAAGGCGCTCGATGCCATCCGCGCGTTCCGCGCCACCAACATGATCTGCACGCCGCAGGTGCTGAGCAACCTGATCGCCGCGCTCGAGCGCGGCGCCCCCGCGGTGCCCGAGCTCAAGTTCGTCGGCGTGGGCGGCGCGCCGATCTCGCGGCACACGCTCGAGCGCGGCGCCGCGCTCGGCCTGCCGATCTACCAGGGCTGGGGGTTCAGCGAGGCCGGCACCGTGGTGACGCTCAACACGCCGGGCCACGACCGGATCGGCACCGCCGGCCGCGCGCTGGCCCACGCGCGGGTCCGCCGCGCCGACGACGGCGAGCTGCTGGTCCAGGGCCCGGCGCTGTTCGCGGGCTACGTCGGCGAGCCCGAAGGCCCCGGCGACTGGCTGGCGAGCGGGGATCTCGGCGAGATCGATGGCGATGGCTATCTCTCGATCACCGGCCGCAAGAAGACCGTGATCATCAATTCGTTCGGCCGCAACATCTCGCCCGAGTGGGTCGAGACCGAGCTGCTCACGCGGCCCGAGCTGATGCAGGTCGTGGTCTATGGCGACGCGCGGCCGCACCTGGTGGGGGTCGTCGTGCCGTCGCCGGGGGTCGAGGCCGCCGCGGTCGCGCGCGCCATCGAGCGCGTCAACCACGCGCTGCCGGACTACGCGCGGCTGTGGCGCTGGATCGTCGCGGACGCGCCGTTCGGGCTGGCGAACAGCCAGCTCACGCTGATCGGCAAGCCCAGGCGCGACGTCATCCACGACGTCTATGGCGCGCGGCTCGACGAGCTGCACGCCGGAGCCGGCCGATGACCGCGCGCTTCGAACGCGCCGTGGCGCTCGACGCCCAGCTCGGCGATCCGTTCGATCCGAGCGCGCCGATCAATCACGCGGTCTCGGCGCGCTGGGACGAAGCCGAGCACTACCCCGAGGAGGCGCTCGCCGTGCTGCGCGAGCTCGGCGTGGCCCGCGAGTTCGTCCCGGCGGCGCTCGGCGGCGAGCTCCGCGGCTACGACCAGCTGCTCTACATCGCGCGCGTCATCGCGGGCCGCAACCTGTCGATCGCGGTCACGATGAGCGCGCAGATCTGGTCGACGCTGGTGTGGATCGCCGGCGACGACCGCCAGCAACGCGCGCACGCCGCGAGCATCCTCGCCGGACGCACGCCGTGCCTGGCCTACTCCGAGGAGTCGCACGGCGCCGATCTCCTGGCGAGCGACACCACCGCGCGCCCGGTCGACGGCGGCTATCTCGTCACCGGCCGCAAGTGGCCGATCAACCGCGCGACCACCGGCGACAGCGTGGTGCTGCTGGCGCGGACCGGCGCGCCCGGCGATCCGCGCGGCCTGTCGCTGTTCTGGTTCGAGAAGTCGGCGCTCGATCCGGCGCGCTACCACACGCTGCCCGGCGAGCCGACGCTCGGCGTGCGCGGCTGCGATATCAGCGGCCTTTCGTTCGAGGACGCGTTCGTGCCGAGCTCGGCGCGGCTCGGCCCCGAGGGCGCCGGGCTCGAGATCGCGCTCAAGGGCTTCCACGTCACGCGCACGCTGTGCGCGGGGCTCTCGCTCGGCGCGCTCGACGCCGCGCTGCGCACCACGGTGCGGCTGGCGCGCGGCCGCCGGCTCTACGGCGACACGCTGCTCGCGCTGCCGCAGGTGCGCTGGACGCTCGCCGAGGCCCACGCGCTGGCCCGCGCCCTCGAGGCCGCGGCGCTCGTCGTCACCCGGATGTTTCACGTGTCGCCCGATCAGTCGGCGCTGATCTCGGCGGTCGCCAAGCACGCGATCCCGGCGCTCGCCGAGGGCATCGTGTCGCGGCTGACCACGCTGCACGGCGCCAGGTTCTACCTGCGCGCGCACCACGACTGGGGGCTGATCCAGAAGGTGTTTCGCGACAACCTGCTGATCTCGATCTTCGATGGCAGCTCGCCGGTGAACCTCCACGCGCTGGCCGCCCAGCTGCCGCTGGTCGCGCGGTTCGCGCCCGCGGCCCTCGGCGGCCGCCGGGACGATCCGGCACGCGCGGGCCGGGCCTACGAGCGCGCCACGGTCGCGGCGGATCTCGCGGCCGCGCTGCCGGCGTTCGATGGCGCACGGCTCGAGCTGGTGTCGCGCGGCGCCGACGACGTGATCGAGTCGTACGCCCTGCTGGTCTGCGACATCGAGGCCGGCCTCGACCGCGATGCCTGCGGCGCGGTGCTGCTGCGTCAGCTCGGCGAGCTCGGCGACGCGATCCGCCGGCTGTACGCATCGATCGGCGCCCACGACGGCCCGGTGCGGGCCTCGGGCGAGGCCCCGGCGCGCGCCGACGCGGCCGCGCGGTACGCGATCCTGCACATCGCCGCCGCCGCGGTCCACGCGTGGTGGGCCGCCGCGCGCACCACCACGCGCCGGGCCGCGCCGTGGCTGGTGCTCGCGCTCGGCCAGCTGCTCGGCCAGCCGCTCGCGACCACCGGCGTGGCCGGCGGCGCCGCCGCGGCGATCGCCGACGCCGAGCTCGCCGAGCTGGTCGCCGGCTCGGATCACCCGACGGGATATTTTCACGCGCTGCACGGCGCGCACCTACACGAACCGACGAGCCAGGACGAGGGAAGAGGAAGATCATGAGTATCGAGCAATGGATGCGATCGCGGATCGCAGGGCATCTGAACGTCAAGGAGCAGGACATCGACAGCGATGCGCCGTTCACCCGCCTCGGGATCGACTCGGTCGAGGCGCTGCTGATCACCGTCGACCTCGAGGACAAGCTCGGGCGGCGGCTGGCGACCACGCTGGTGTGGGATCACCCGACGATCGCGCGGCTCGCGCGGTTCCTCGAGGGTGCCGGCGACGCCGCGCCCGCGCTGCCCGTGGCGCCGGCGGCCGAGTCCGCCGCGCCGATCGACCCGCGGCTCTACGACATCAGCCGGTTCGATGAGTACCAGGATCTGCGGCTGCGGCTCCGGCTCGCCCAGGTCCCGACGATCGGCAATCCGTACTTCAAGCTGACCCACGGCGTCAGCGGCAACACCGTGATCGTCAACGAGCAGGAGTACGTCAACTACGCGACGTACAACTACCTCGGGCTGTCGGGCCATCCCCGGCTGATCGCGGCGGCGGCGGCGGCGTCCCGGGCGTTCGGGACCTCGTCGTCCGCGAGCCGGACGACCTCGGGCGACAAGCCGATCCACCGCGCGCTCGAGCGCGCGATCGCCAAGCTGCTCGGGGTCGACGACGCGGTGTGCTACGTCGGCGGCCACTCGACCAACGTCAGCTTCCTCGGCAAGTTCGTCGGGCCCGCCGATCTGATCCTGCACGACGAGCTGGCCCACGACAGCATCATCCAGGGCGCCAAGCTCTCGGGCGCCGCCCGGGTGCCGTTCCGCCACAACTCGGCCGCCGCGCTCGACGCGTTCCTGCGCGATCGCCGCGCGCGCTACCGCCGCGTGGTGATCGCCGTCGAAGGCGTGTACAGCACCGACGGCGACATCGCGCCGCTGCGCGCGCTGGTCGACGTCAAGCGGCGCCACGGCGCGCTGCTCATGGTCGACGAGGCGCACTCGATCGGCGCGCTCGGCGTGCGCGGCGGCGGCGTTCGCGAGCACGCCGAGCTCGCCGGCGCCGACGTCGACATCTGGATGGGCACGCTGAGCAAGGCGTTCGCCAGCTGCGGCGGCTACATCGCCGGCTCGCGCTCGCTGGTCGAGCTCGTCAAGTACACCTCGCCGGGCTTCATCTACAGCGTCGGCATGACCCCGGCGAACGCGGCGATGGCGCTCGAGGCGATCCAGGTGATGATCGAGGAGCCCCAGCGGGTCCGCGATCTCGAGCACCGCGCCGAGCTGTTCCGCCGCGAGTGCAAGGCGCTCGGCCTCGACACCGGGCTGTCCAAGGGCTCGGCCGTGGTGCCGGTGCTGGTCGGCGATTCGCTGCAGTGTATGCGGCTCGCGCAGTCGCTGTTCCGCCGCCACATCAACGTCACGCCGATGGTCCACCCGGCGGTCAAGAACGACGCCGCGCGGCTGCGGTTCTTCATCTCGGCGCTCCACACCGAGGACCAGCTGCGCGAGACCGCGCGGATCACCGCCGCCGAGCTCGCCGAGATCCGCAAGACCTACGCCGGCAGCTTCTCGCGGATCCGCGAGGCCGCGGTGGTCGAGCCGGTGCAGGCCGGCATCGCGCGCGAGGGCTTCGAGGCGTTCACCAAGGGCGATCTGAGCGTGTTGCGCTCGCAGCTCGCCGAGGACGCGCGCTACTTCTTCCCCGGCACCAGCCCGGTCGCCGGCTACCGCGACAACCGCGACGCCATCCTCGACTTCTTCGCGTCGATCTTCGAGCTGACCGATGGCTCGCTCTCGGTCGATCTCCAGAGCATCCTGTCCGACGCCGACCACGGCGTGCTGCTGTGGAACAACACCGCGCACCTGCCGGGCAAGCGGCTCGACGGCATGATGTGCGAGATCCTCGACATCACCGGCGACAAGGTCGTCGCCGCGACGTTCTACACCGACGATCTCGCCGCGCTCGACGACTTCCTCGGCGGGTCGACCGCCGAGCCCGCGGTGCCCGGCGCGCACATGCGGCGCGGCGCCCCGGCCGACACGCCGTTCGGCCGCGTGGTCCACGCGTTGGTGACCGGGCCGACCCAGCTCGCCGGGACCGCCCTGGTGACGATCCCGCCCACGGTGCTCGCGGCCGGCGGCGCGCGGATCACCGTGCCGCTCGCGAACCTGCACGAGCAGCTCGCGCCGCTGCGCGCCGCGGGCCACGCGCTCACGGTCGACTTCGCGGTCGCCCAGCCCCAGGTCGGCGTCGCGCGGATCGTCGTGACCGGACCCGACGGCCTGGTCGGCACGATGTGCCTGGTCGCCGACTACGAGGGCGATCGCATCGCCCGCGCGTGGATCGGCAGCGATGGCGATCTGTGGCGCGGCCACGGCAAGGGAGCGGCGCAATGACCCGAGCAATCCACATGGAGGCAATGGCGATGACGCAGTCGATGACCACCCGCGTGACGATCGCCCACGGCGTCGCGGAGACGTTCGTGGATGTGCTCGAGGCCCGCGCGCTCGCGACGCCGGATCAGCTCGCGTTCGCGTTCCTGGGCGATGGCGAGCAGATCACCGAGCAGCTGAGCTACGGCGAGCTGCGCGCCCGCGCCCGCGCCATCGCGGTCGAGCTGGCGCGCGAGCTGTCGCCCGGCGATCGCGCCGTGCTGCTGTATCCCTCGGGGATCGAGTTCATCGCCGCGTTCCTCGGCTGCCTCTACGCCGGCGTGGTCGCGGTGCCGATCCTGCCGCCGGTTGCCGCCCGGATGCGCCAGGCCGGGCCGGCGCTGCTCGAGATCCTGCGCGCCGCGAGCCCGCAGGCGATCCTGACCTCGTCGTCGACCGGCTACCTGCACCAGATGTCGCAGCTGGCCGAGGGCGTCGCCCGGCTGCGGTGGATCGAGACCGACAAGGTCGAGACCCGGCGCAGCTCGCTGTGGCGCCGGCCCGACGGCCTGGGGGCGAGCTCGCTGGCGTTCCTCCAGTTCACCTCGGGCTCGACCGGCGCGCCCAAGGGCGTGATCGTCACCCAGGGCAACCTGGTCGCCAACGCCGAGATGATCAGCCGCACGTTCGCGCTGTGCGAGCGCGACGTGGTGTGCCACTGGCTCCCGCTGTACCACGACATGGGGCTGATCGGCTGCACGCTCGCGCCGATCTGGGCCGGCAGCCCGGTCTACTTCATGTCGCCGATGGAGTTCCTGCTCCGCCCGGTGCGCTGGCTGCAGGCGTTCACGCGGTTCGGCGGCACCGTCGGCGCGGCGCCCAACTTCGGCTACGAGCTGTGCATCCGGCGGTGCACCGAGGCCGAGCGCGCCGCGCTCGATCTGTCGACGTGGACGCGCGCGCTCAACGGCTCCGAGCCGATCGTCGAGTCGACGCTGACCCGGTTCGCCGGGGCGTTCGCGGGCGCCGGGTTCCGGCTCGGCACGTTCCGCCCGTGCTACGGCCTGGCCGAGGCCACGCTGCTGGTGTCGGGCACCGTGATCGATCCCGAGCCGTTCGGGATCTCGATCGCGCGCGACGCGCTGACCCAGGGCCAGATCGCGCCGCTGCCGGCGGGCGCCCCCGGTTCGGTGCGCCTCATGGCCTCCGGCACGGTGGTCGCGCCCAACCAGGTCGAGATCGTGGATCCGGTCACCCGGACCCGGGCCGCGCCTCACACCGTGGGCGAGATCTGGGTCCGCGGCCCGAGCGTCGCGGTGGGCTACTGGCGCAACGACGAGGCGACCACCGCCACGTTCGAGGCCACGCTCGGCGATGGCGGCGAGCGGTTCATGCGGACCGGCGATCTGGGCTTCGTGTCGGGCGCGCACCTCGTGGTCACGGGGCGGCTCAAGGACGTCATCATCCACCGCGGCGCGAACTACTACCCGCAGGACATCGAGCGCACGGTCGAGCAGATCGCCAGCGTCAAGCCCGGGGGCGCGGCGGCGTTCAGCATGCGCGCGCACGACGCCACCGAGGACCGGGTCGTGCTCGTCATCGAGTGCCGCCGCGGCGCGTTCGCGTCGGGCACCGCGGCCGGCGAGCTCGCGCCGAACCCGCCGGGCCCAGCGCCGACGATCGAAGCCTTCGTCGAGCACGTGCGCCACGAGGTCAGCGACGCCCACGGCCTGGGCCTGTTCGATGTCTGCGTCGTGCCGAACGGATCGATCCCGCGGACCTCGAGCGGCAAGATCCAGCGCGGCGCGGTTCGCAAGCTCTATGCCGCGCAGCGGCTGACCCGGCTCACCGCCGCCGACGACGCCGCGCGCGGCGAGCCGGCCGCGTGACCGCCGATCCTCCCACCGAGTCCAACGAAAGGTACGTGTCATGACGAGTCGCAATATCAGCCCTGAAGAGATGAGCCCCTACATCGTTCGCTTCGCCGAGCAGCCCTCGGTCCGCGAGCGGGCGATCGACGTGCTGAAGCTCCCGGTGCCGCCGGCGCTGTTCGGCAAGCTGTTCGCCTACGATCTGTTCAACCTGGTCGGCAAGACCAAGAGCCCGGCTGACGCGTTTGCCTGCCAGGGCCCGGCGGATACCTCGATCTTCGTCGCGCGGATGCCGCCGAACTTCGGGCCGACGTACCTCCACGTCCACAAGAACACCTGGGAGACGTTCTTCGTCATCTCGGGCAAGTTCAAGGTGACCTACGGCGACGACGGCCAGCACGCGGCGATCCTGAACCCGTACGATCTGATCGCCATCCCGCCAACCGTGGTCCGCAACTTCGAGAACCTGTCGGACGCGCCGGCCGACCTGCTCGTCGTGATCGCCGGCGCCGAGGACGCCACCGAGCTGTTCTACACGCCGTCGGTGCGCAAGGAGATCGAGGCCATGGGCGGCCCGCAGGTGATCCAGCTCCTCGAGCGCGTCGGCCTGCGCTTCATGGAGTAGCGCGGGCGCCTCGGCCTAGCGCTGCGGCTGGGCCCACTTGTCGGTCTCGTTCCACAGCCGCGCCGCCCAGTCCGCCGGCAGCTGGAGCGGCGCGTGCTTCTGCGGATCGCCGGGCTTCGAGAAGAAGTGCCCGGTGATGCCCTTCAGGCGCTCGTCGGACGCGAGCGCCACCGAGTTGGCGGCGCCCTGCTCGGCGGGGATCGCGCTGAGCGCGCCGACCAGCTTGAACACCAGCGCCATCGGTCCGGTCATCTCGCGCTGCAATCCCGACTTCACGATCCCGACATTCGCGACGTTGATCGCGACCCCGGTCGGGTTGCGCCGCGCGTACTCCTGGACGAACAGGTGGCACGCCAGCTGCGACTGCATCATCGCGTTCATCAACGAGAACCGGCGGCGGTAATGCGGATCTTCCCAGTTGATCGCCGCCCGCTTCATCAGCGGCGCGCCGACGAACACGACCCGCGGATCGGGCGCGTTCTGCAGCACGGGCTCGAGCTCGCGGGTCAGCGTCGCGCGGGCGAGGTACTGCGTCGCCAGCGTGAGCTCGAGCCCCTGCGGCGACTCCCGTCGCTTGGTGAACAGGGCGCCCGCCGAGTGGATCAGCGCGTCGAGCCGCGGCGCCGCGCGGCGGACCTCCGCGATGACCCGCTGGAGCTCGTCCGGAGCGCTGAGATCGGCGTGGAGACAATGCGGCGCTGCCCCGCCCGCCGCGCTGGCGAGCGCGGTGAGCTGCTCGAGCATCGCCTTGCCGCGTTCGCGGTCGCGACCGACGAACATGACCCGCCAGCCCCGCTTGGCGAGCTCGCGACCTACCTGGGCACCGATCCCGCTCGTCCCGCCCGTGACCAGTGCGATCCTGGCTTGCGACATGTGCACCTGACCTCTCCCCTGCGTGTGGAAATCCCGCCCACCGGGCGACACGCGCGTGCCCGCCCGCAGGCTCGAGGGCCAGCGTAACGCCCCCGCCGATCGTTGGCAAACGCCAAAGTGCCGGCGGGCGTCACGCGATGCCGGCGAGGAACTCCGGGCGCGCCGCGAACCGCGCGAGCTGCGCCTCGGCGTCGCCGAACGTGGCGTTGAGCGCCAGCATGCGCTTGAGGTAGAGGCCCACGTCGTGCTCGTCGGTGATGCCGATGCCGCCGTGGAGCTGGATCGCCTGCTGGGTCACGTAGCGGCCGCTCTCCGCGAGCTGGACCTTGGCGGCCGCCACCGCGGCGGCGCGCTCGGCGAGGTCGTCGCCATCGATCCGGATCGCGGCCGCGAGCTGTGCCGAGTAGGCCAGCTCGGTCTCGATGAACATGTCGACCGCGCGGTGCTGCAGCACCTGGAAGCTGCCGATCTTGACGCCGAACTGCTCGCGGGTCCCGAGGTACGCGGTGGTCATCGCGAGCACCGCGCGCATGATCCCGACGCCCTCGGCGCACGCCGCGGCGGCGCCGACATCGAGCGCGTAGCTCAGCGCCGCCAGGCCATCGCCGGGGAGCCGGCGATCGGCCGGGACCACGGTATCGAGCTCGATCATCGCGGCGCGCCGGCCGTCGATCGTCCGGATCGGCCGGAGCCTCACCCCCGGCGACCTGGGATCGACGACGAACAGCGCGACGCTGTCGGCCTCGCGCGCCGAGACCACGAGCTCGGCCGCGGCGTGGCCATCGAGCACGAAGCCCTTGGCGCCGGTGAGCTGGTAGCCGGCGGCGGTCGCGGTCGCGCGCGTGGCGATCTGCGCGGGGTCGTAGCGCGCGTCGGCCTCGGCCCACGCGAGCGCGAGTGTCGACTGGCCGGCGACCATCGGGGTCAGGAAGCGGCGCTGCTGCGCGGCGTCGCCCGCGGCGGCGATCGCCATGCCCGCGACGAGCGACGCCACGATCGGCTCGGGAACCAGCGTGGTGCCCAGCTGCTCGAGCACGAGCGCCAGGTCGAGGAACCCGCCGCCGATGCCGCCGACCGCCTCCGGGAACGGCAGGCCGAGCCAGCCGAGCTCGCCCATCTGGCGCCAGACCTCGGGCGACCAGCCGATCGGATCGTCGCGCAGCTTGCGCATCCGGGCGACCGGCGACTGCTTGCGGGCGAACGTGGCCGCCGCGTCGACCAGCATGCGTTGATCTTCGGTGAGCGAGAAGTCCATCACAGCCCCAGGATGTGCTTGGCGATGATATTGCGCTGGATCTCGTTGGATCCACCGTAGATCGTCGTCGCGCGGTAGTAGAGGAAGAGCGACGACACCGAGGCTTCGAAATCGGGGATCACGCCCGGATCGGGGAACCACGCCAGCGCGTCGTGCCCCATCAGCTCCATGGCGAACTCGTAGACCTGCTGGACCAGCTCGGCGCCGCGGATCTTCAGGATCGACGACTCGGGGCCGGGGGCGTGGCCGAGCTGGGCGCCGGCGAGCGCGCGCCAGTTCGCCATCTGCAGGCTGCGGTGGCGGATCTCGAGCCGCGCCAGCCGGGTCCGGACCACCGGATCCTCGATCAGCGCGCGATCCCCGCTGCGGGTGTGCAGCGCGATCTTCTTGCACTTGCGGATCACGCGGCCGATCGGGCCGACCGCGGCGATCCCGGTGCGCTCGTGGCCGAGCAGCGCCTTGGCGACCGTCCAGCCGCCGTCGATCGCGCCGACCACGTTGGCCTTGGGCACCACGGCGTTGTCAAACCAGGTCTCCGCGAACGCCAGCGTGCCGCCGATCGTGAGGAACGGCTTGACCGTGACGCCCGGGGTGGTGAGGTCGATCAGCAGGAACGTGATGCCGGCTTGCTTCTTGGCGCTGGGATCGGTGCGCACCAGGCAGAAGATCCAGTTGGCGAACTGCGCGTGGGTCGTCCAGGTCTTCTGGCCCTGGACCACGAAGTGATCGCCGGCGTCGACCGCCGAGGTCCTGAGCGACGCGAGATCGGAGCCGGCGTTGGGCTCGGAGTAGCCCTGACACCAGACCTCGTCGCCGGCCAGGATCCTGGGCAGAAACCGCTGCTTCTGCGCGTCGCTGCCGAACTGGATGATCGCCGGACCGACCATGCCGAGGCCGAACGGCGACAGCGTCGGGGCATTGGCACGCTCGAGCTCGTCATGGAGGATGAACCGACTCGTCGCGTCGAGCCCCGGGCCGCCAAACGCTACCGGCCAGTTCGGCGCCGCCCAGCCTTTCTTGTAGAGGATGCGATGCCACTCCATCACCTCGCGGTGCTCGAAGTGCGAATCGGTCTCGGCCTTGGCGCGCAGGTGCCGCGGCAGCGCCTCGGCGATGAAACCGCGAACTTGGTCGCGAAACTTGGAATGCTCGGGCGAGTACGCCAGATCCATCACGTCCGAGCATCGCACGGCTCCACCGCCGGCGCCCAGCTACACGGCGATCGGCTCGATCACCTGGGCGAGCTGGAGCAAGCCAAACTCGCGGGCCGGCACGCGACGCAGCTCGCCATCGATCAAGATCAGGTCGGCGACCTCGGCCGCGGCGTCGGCCACGCCGAGATCGTAGGTCACCGTGTCGCCCGCGCGCCGCAGCGTGCGGATCCCGCCATGCTTGCGCCCCCGCGCCGCGTCGGTCGACCACGCGCCCAGCTCGGCGAGGCACTTGTTGTGGCCGGTGTGGCCGGCGACCTGCGCGAGCCCGATCGGCAAGGTCCGCGGATCGAACCGGCGCGGCCGGGCCGCCGCGTGCTCCCACGATCGATCCGCGTCGGGGCGCTCGGGGTTGGTCGGGCGATGGTAGAGCAGGCCGCCGCCCTCGGTGCCGGGGATGCCGGCGGCGTGGATCGGCTCGAGCGAGAGCGGCGTCGGGATCCCGCTCATCCAGTCGCCGCGCACCCGGCCCAGCGCGCGCGCCAGGTGGGCCTGCAAGGCGGCGGCGATCCGCCGCGGCTCGACCGGCGCGCCGCGCAGCGCGAGCAGATCGAGCTCGCGGTTGGTGACCCCGGCGTGGGTGAGCAGCACGCCGCGGCCATCCGGAAGCTCGCCCGCGAGCGCGAGGTGGAACCGCCCGGCCAGGAGGAGCTCCATGACCAGCGTGCGCTGCGCGACCGAGAACGACGCGAAGTCGCGACCGACCAGGCCCGGGCTCGGCAGCTCCGGGAACGCCGCGCGGAACACCGCGTCGCGGCGCGGATCGCCGTCGAGCGCCTGCGCGAGCTCGCGGGCATCGCCGAACCGCTCGTCGGTGATCGCGATCAGCTCCATGACCCGCGAGGCGTCGTGGTTGCCGAGCAGCAGCTTGACCTGCGCGTCGTCGTGGCTGGCCAGCCAGCGCAGGAACCGCAGCCCCGCCTGCCCCGCCGCGTGCCAGTCGCGCGCGTCGTAATCGAAGTGATCGCCGATCGAGATCAGCACGACATCGCCGGCGAGCCGACCGCCGTCGATCGCGCCGTGGTGATCGAGCACCTCGAGCAGCTTCTCGAACGGCGCCTGCGGATCGCCCATCACCAGGGTGCGCGTCACCGCCGCAGCGTAGCCCAGCGCCCGGGGCGCGCCTATGGCGAAGTTGCGCGCCGCGGCTACGCGCCGGCGGGCGCGATCGGCGGCGTCACCGCGTCGAGCATGGTGAAGAAGTGCGCCATCTGCTCGCGCTGGCGCGGCGGCATGTACTCGAAGTTGCGGCCGCGATCGATGATCTCCCAGAACTCCTTCGTCTCGACCCGGCCCAGCTGCTCGCGGATCGAGCGCAGGCGCTCGCGGTCCTCGCCCGCCATGTCGGCGGCGATCCGGGCCGCGCGGTCATCGGCCGCGACGGTGAGGTAGTAGCAGGCGAGCTTGATCTGCGCCTTGCGGACGCCCTGCAGCCCCGACTCCTGGCGCTTGAGCCGCAGCGGCTGATCGAGCTCGAGGAACATCGCCAGCATCTTGTCGTCGAGGCCGTCGTGGTGCTGGGCGTGGGCGAACTCGCACAGCGCCGAGACGTCGTACGCCACGGTCTCGGTCACGAAGCCGAGCTGCATGTCGTAGCTGGTGCGGCCGTAGTAGATCATGTGGCGGACGCCCTCGAGCGCCATGTCGTCGGCGCCGCCCCGGATCATGCTCTCGATCAGCAGGCGGTACTGGTTCATCACGTTGTAGGCGGTGCGCACCGCGCGCGCGTTGAGCGCGGCGCGCAGGTAGCTGTTCATGAACCGGAACGCGAGCTCGACCACGGCGCGGTCGCCCTTGGCCAGCGCCGCCTCGCCGACGTAGCGCGTGTCGATCGCGATCAGGTAGTTGATATCGGGCATCTCGCCCTGGGCCTCCGCGTAGATCCCGAGGTACTGGCGCAGCGCCTTCCACTCGAGCCAGGTCTTGTCGGCCTCGAGCTCGCGCAGCGACTCCGGATCCATCGCCACGAAGTCGGGGTTATCGCGGATCCGCTCGCCGATCTGGAACCACCGGGGGTCGGCGCGCTCCTTGACCGCGAGATAGCCAGTGACGAAGTCTTTGATCGCGTCGACCGCGCGGCTCGCGATGATCTTGTCCTTGCCCGAGATCGAGTTCGACGTGATGTCGGTCAGCTCCTCGAGCGCGGCGAGCGCGGGCGCCTGGCCATCGATGATCGCGTCGGGGTCGCGCATGGTCGCGGTCTCGAGCACGTCGGCCGCGGCCTCGCTCTCGATCCGGGCGACCAGGTTGACCGGCTCGAGGAACCGGAACACGTACGCGAAGTACGGCAGCATCAGGATCAGGCCGAACGCGCACGCGCACATCATCGTGAACACCGCGGCGCGCGGCACGAACTCGTTGTGCAGCGACAGGCTGAGCGCGACCCCGACGACGCAGGTCACGACGTAGTAGGCCATCACCATGACGTTGCGGCGATCGCGCAAGAACATCTGCGCGACGCCGGTGTAGCGCTCCGAGGTCAGCTGCACGAGCAGCGAGACCACGGTGATCACGATGCCGAGCACCGCCGCGGTCATCCCGGCCAGGCCCGACAGCGCGTCCGAGATCAGCGTAGGCTCGAATCGCACGTAGCGGCCCACCGCGCTCGCCGGCCGGGGGTCGGAGATCCCGCCGGTGAGGTGGTGATCGAGCGTGTACAGCGACGCGAACACCACGAGCGCGGCGCCGCCGAGCAGCGCCATCGGAACCAACCACAGCCGCAGCCCGCTGCGGTGCGTACTACGGCGGCGTCGTGAGCTCACGGCGCGACGTTACCTCAGCCGGGCCCCGGGGCGCCAAATCCCGGCGCGGTCTCCTCACACGCGACGACATAATGCAGTAGGCTGGCCGGGTGAACCGCAGGAGCCCGTCGTGAGCGAAGTGTCCCTCGAAGAGCGTGGCCGCGCACTCGAGAACCAGTTCTACGAGAAGGAAAACCAGGAGAAGCTCGACGCGATGAAGAGCAAGCTCGAAGCGCAGCAGTCCAAAGAGGAGCTGCGCAAGGCGTCGGGGATGACCGACGACGCCGTGCTCGATCGGCTCGTCGCGCTCGGGCTCCGCTCCAACACCATCGCGGCGCTGTCGCTGGCGCCGCTGATCCAGGTCGCGTGGGCCGATGGCACGATCCAGGACAACGAGCGCGTCGCCATCCTGCAGGGCGCCCACGGCAAGGGCCTCGAGGAGGGCACCGCGGGCTACGACCTGCTGCAGAGCTGGCTCAAGCGCCGGCCCGGCGACGAGCTGTTCACCGCCTGGGAGTCGTACATCAAGTCGCTCGCGGCGCAGCTGAACGACGAGCAGAACCGCCTGCTCAAGAACCAGATCGTCGGCTTCGCCAAGATGGTCGCGGCCTCGGCCGGCGGCATCCTCGGGTTCGGCAAGGTGTCGGCCTCCGAAGAGGCGGTGCTCCAGCGGATCGAGGCGGCGTTCAACCGGTGAGGCTGCTCGGCAGGGCCTGCGTCACGCCCGCGACGTTTGCGCGGTAGCCCGCGGGCGGATCGGAAGGGTCCTGCGATCGCAGGGAAGCTCGGCGGCCAGCCAGCGTACCAGGACCGTGCACAGGGTCGGTCGACGCGTGCACGCTGGTCGTGTACGCTGAAGGTGCCTCGTGGAAGTGATCGCCGTGAGCCGCGAAGACGTCGTCCTGCAGCGACCGGAAGACGTGCACTTCCTCGTCCACGTGTTCCATACGCCCACCGCGTGCCCGGGTGCGGCGACCGCCTACCTGCTGCGCCGGATCGCCTACCGCGCCGGCGCCTACGCCCCCGGCATCCAGGAGCAGATCTTCCACGAGCTCCACACCTCGCGGGAAGGCGGGACGATCGAGAAGGTCCAGCTCTGGTTCACCAGCCGCTCGGCGTCGCTGAGCGAGCTCGGCTATCGCCTGCAGTTCCGCCGGGTCAGCACGCCCACCCCGGCGATCCTCGACTGGGTGCGAGCCGGCCGCGGCTATCGCGGCGCGATGCTGCCGACCGCCTACCGCAAACTACATCCCGCGGCCGGCGCGTCCGGGACCGGTGGCGACATGGCGTACCACGCGGTCGGCATCACGATCGACCGGCTCACCGCGCAGGCCGAAGAGGACCTCGTGATGATCGATCCGTGGCCCGGCGTCCACGGCGACGGCCTGGAGCGCAGCAAGGTGCCGCCCGAGCTCGAGGCCGCGCACCGCGAAAAAGCCTTCCAGGCGCTGGTCTACTACTGGGCCGGCTGGTCGTGATCCGCGGCGACGCTGGTCTCGCCGACGACCTGCGCCGCCGGTAGCCGCGAGCCATCGTCAAACGCGGTCCGGCCGAAGATCGGCGCGTCGGGGGGGATCGCGTTCTCCCACCGCGCGAGCACGACCGCCGCGACGCAGTTGCCGACGACGTTGACGCACGTCCTGCCCATATCCATCACCGCGTCGATGCCGAGCAGCAGCAGCACGCCCTCCTGGGGCAGGTTGAGCCCGACGAGCGCATTGGCGAGCACGACCAGCGCCGCGCGCGGCACGCCGGCGACGCCCTTGCTCGCCGCCATCAGGAGCAGCATCGCGCCGAGCTGCGAGGTCCAGCTCAGCTCGACGCCCGCGGCCTGGGCCACGAACATCACCGCGAGCGACAGATACAGGGTCGACCCGTCGAGGTTGAACGCGTAGCCGACCGGCACGACGAAGCCGACGATGCGGCGCGGGATGCCGAGCCGCTCGAGCAGCTGCATCGCGCGCGGCAGCGCCGCGTCCGATGACGCGGTCGTGAACGCGATGATCGCCGGCTCGCGGATCACGCGGAGGAACGTCGGCACGTGGATCCGGGTGAGCAGCTTGAGCGCCGCGAACAAGAGCACGAAGAACACCAGGAGCGCGGCGTACAGCGCGACCACGCACTTGAGCAGCGGCAGCAGCACCCCGGCGCCGCTACGGCCGAGCGTCACCGCGATCGCCGCGCACACGCCCAGCGGCGCGAAGTACATCACCAGGCCGACCAGCTTGAACACCGCCTCGGCGCCGGACTCGGCGAGCTCCTTGATCCGCTGTGCCTTGCTGCCGGCGGCCGACACCGCGAGCCCGAGCAGCACGCTGAACACCACGATCTGCAGCACGTCGTTGCGCGCCATCGCGTCGAAGATCGACGTCGGCACCATGTTCACGAGGAAGCTCCCCGCGGTGGCCGCCGGCGCGAGCTGCTTGAGCGCCGCGGCGTCGTGGCCGGGCGCGGCCAGCACGGCGCCGGCGCCGGGAGACATCAGGTTGGCGGCAGCGAGCCCGACGAACAGCGCGACCGTGGTCGCGATCTCGAACCACACGATCGCCTTGACGCCGAGCCGGCCGACCGTCTTGATCCCGGCGCCCGCGACGCCGGCGACCAGCGTCGTGATGAGCAGCGGCGCCAGCATCATCTTGATGAGCCGCAGGAACACGTCGCTGAGCGGCTTCAGCGACACCGCGAACTCCGGCGCCAGCCAGCCCAGCAAGCAACCCACCACCAGGCCCAGCACGATCATCCGGGTCAGCGTGATGCGAAACCGACCCGGAGGCGGCGTATCGATCGTGCGGTCTACCATCGCGCCGCATGTTCGGCTGCGCCGCGCCGCACATCAAGCGCGAATGGCCACCGTGCTCGGGTCCGTGAACTGCCGGGGTCCCCTGGCCCTACGGCCGGTTTTCGTCCCCACACCCGCATCCGGAGCGGCCGCGACCGCGACCGCGACCGTCCCGCGGGGGCAGCACACGCCATTGCCATCTTCCGTCATTTCCATTCACGACGATCTACACGCCTCGATCGATAGGGGTCGGCGCTGATCCAGCATGATCGAGAGTGACGCGACCTCTTCGCCGTGGGCTCGACGTCGTGCGGCGAGCGGGATTCACGAAGGCGCCTTCGCGACGCGCGCTGGACGGCGCAATATCCGCGACGTAGCATCGAGCCATGGATATCCACTATACCTGGATTGGACCTCCCGCCTCGAACCGCGACCAGGACGTGAGCGGCGCGCAGCGCCTCGCGACCCTCGGCGCGAGCAAGGGCGCGAAGGTCTATTTCTGGTGCCTGGACGCGCACGTCGCGAGCTACCAGCAAGACTTCGCAGCGTACAAGAATGTCACCGTGCGCGGCGTGCAGTCATTCCTGAGCACCGCGAGCGGCATCGCCTACCGCTGGTACTACTGGTACCAGGAGTCGGACGACTGGGCCGTCGCGGCGATGAAGGACATCGTCACCTGGGGACTGCAACCGGGGACCCCGGCGAGCTACCGGGCCTTCATCAAGGACGCGTGGTCGCTGTTCCTCATGTACACGTGGGGCGGGTATGTGCTGGACGCGGGCATCGCGCCCTCTGGCGACCTGTTCAACCTGCCCACGCCCACCGCCTTCAAGGCACCGTCGCTCACGAGGGACGACGCGATCGCCATTCGCCGCTTCCAGTTCTCGCGGATCGACGGGTGGGAATCGCAAGGTGACGTCACGCTCAGCAACGGGGTCGTGGACGCTGTTTGCGCCGAGATGCAGTACGCCGACCCGGACGATGGTGACGTTGAACTGTCCCCGCAGCTCGAGGTGTGGATGCTAGCCAGCCCGCGCTACTCCAAGGGCGCGTGGGCGGCGCTCAAGCAGTACTGCTTGGTCTGGAAGTGGATGCAAAAGAATCATGCGCTGGTGAGCGACCGGGCCCCCAACGTGTTCCGTTACCTCATCGCGGGCTGCGTCTACAACGGCCTGACGCGCACGCAGAACAACACGATTCAGCCGCCGCATGGCTCGCTCTGGTACTGCAACCCGAGTGGTTCCGACGTGGTCGTTTCGGATCTGAGTCTGCGCAAGACGTATCACGGCACGAGCGCGCGCTAGCTGAAATTGCGTGCAGCCACGCTCGTAGCTGGCTACTCGGCGAAGCGCGAGACCGGGCGGACGAAGTCGGTGGCTTGATCGACCGCAGCGCCGGTGAACTGAGGCCGCAGGTCGAGGATCTTCTGCACGACGTCGATGCTGGTGATCGGACCGACCTTGAACGGGACCTTGACATCGGGGCCCACGTCGACTGGCACCGGACCGAACTGCTGGATCTGCACGAGGATGCGCGGATCGATGTGGAAGATCCGCGCGCACGAGGTGCAGTGCGAGATGTCGAACAGGCGCTGGAACCGGCGCTCGAGGTCGGCGAACGGCCAGCTCGTGCCGGGGATCTGGCTATCACCGACGTTGAATACCAGGCCTGGCCCGCCGCCGGTCAAGAACTTCGACAGCGTGACCGGGATCGGGCTCAGCACGTTGACATGGGTGAAGTTCGTGCTGCCGAGCGTGCCATTGGTGGCGGTGTCGTTGTGGTGGCAGCCGTTGCAGGTGTTGAGCGAGAACAGATGGCGGGTGCAGATCAGGCCCGGCGGCGAGGTGGGGGTCACGCTGCTCGCGATCCAGGCCGGCGGCGGGATCAGCGCGTTGCCACCGAGCAGCGGCTGGCCCGCGAAGCTGTACGGCACGGGGGGCTCCGTGCACGACGGCGCGGTATTGATCAACGTGTTGATCGCCGGGTCACTGGGCGCGCCGTGCGTGGCGTCGTCCGGAGTCAGGGCGACGGTGTGCGGCCGGAGCGATCCGCTGGACGGCGTGCTGATCCCGGTCGCCGGGTCCTCGTCGTTCAGCGTGAACTCGCGGAGCTCCCAGGTCGTGAGCCCGAGCGCCCGTCCCAGCGCGACCTCGTTGGTGCGGATCTGGTTGATCGCGTTCTGGTTGCCCTTGGCCGGCGCCGAGCCGTTCAGCACCACGCTCTCGGTCATCGCCTGGAGCTGCGCGCGGTACGCGGGGGTGAACCCGCCCAGCGTCGCCAGCGAGGTCCACTGCTGCGCCCAGTTGACCACCTTGGTGCAGCCGGTGCGCGGCACGCCGTACTCGAAGATCGTGGTGAACTGCTTGCGGCCGCACGACGCCTCGGTGCCACCGCCCCAGGGGCTGGGCTGGACCACGTTGAAGATGAAGCGCAGCTCGCCCGCCGTGGTCGGCTGGCTGGTCGTGCCGCCGCCGTAGCCCGACGGGCCGCTCACGGTCTCGCCCAGATCGATGCGGTTGACGATCGCGAGCAGCCGGAACGGCGCGATGTCGAGGTTGAGCGGGCCGCTCAGCACGACGCTGCGGTGGCCCGTGGAGTCGGTGACCAGCGCCGCGGTGACGCCGCTCGCGGTGGCCCACGGCTGGATCACCTGCGAGAATATCGTCGTGCGCGCGGCGACGACATCGCCGTTGACCGTGTAGTTATTCAGCCACAGCGACAGCCAGTCCGTGGCGAACTGCTCGGGCGTCTTGCTCGAGCCGATCGACATCTCGCGGATGAAGTGCGCGAACGTCCACACCCCGCCCCGGGTGCCCGCGCCGGTGCACGGGTCCCAGGTCCGCGCCGGATCCTGGACCACCGCCGGGTTGGTGATGAACAGCGTCTCGTCCCACGCCGCCTGGGTCGACAGCGGTCGCAGGAAGCAGCGGTTGATCGGGCTGAACCCGCCGCCGGGGAAGAACCGCGTCGGATCGATCTCCGGGTTGATCGTCCGCCCGATCGCGGTGCGGCCGTCGAACAGCACCGATTCATTGGTCGGCTGGCCGAACTTACCTGACTTGATCTCCTCCTGATTGCGCTGCAGCACGCCGAGCTGGTCCTGCGTCAGGCTCGCGAACGAGGTGAAGAACTCCTTGCCGGGGCTCTGGGCGATCACCCCGAGCTTGACCAGCGCGTCGGTCTGGATCATGATCTGCGGGTCATCGGTCGCCCCGACGATCCGGACGAGGCTGTCGGTGAGGTCCTTGTTGAGCGGCGCCGTCAGCCTGGTGTGCAGCGCCGTGGTCTCCCCCGACGCGGTGGGCTTGGCGAGCTGCTCGCCGACCAGCTGGACGTTGGTCGAGCTGTCGATGAACGGCAGGCCGGCGATCGGCGACGTGCCGTCGTCGGCGGCCGCCGTGACCGCGCCCTGCGTCCGGTCTTGCTCGGGTGACTCTGCGGAGCAGCCGTGGATCGCGAGCAGCGCGCCCGTGATCGAGGCCGCTGCCCCCAGTGCGCCGATCGCGCCCAATGTGCGGTGACGAATCTTCTGCGTTGGCTTCATATGCACCTTCCGTGATCAACCGTTGACGATCCCTGCGATTGGACCCGTGCAATGGCTCACTGCCACGTAGCCTGGCTACGAAGCAGTCGAGCCTTCCGGGGCCGCACGCCAAAGACACAGGCGGACGGCGTGCGTCTCAAAAGCGAGCCTGTATGCCTGCCAAGACGCAGGCGGCGCCACGTTCTTCCCGGCGACCGCAGGCGCTTCGCGCCGCGCGCGTGAACTCGTGGAGTACCGCGAACTTACCGATTTATCGGCGATCGGTTTATCGCGATGAGACAACTGCGATCGAGCGGTGTCAGATCACCGGGACATCCCGAGCTCGCTCGCCTTGAGCTGCGGGCGCGCCGGATCCGGCCAGTCGATGTGGAACATCTCGCCGCGCGGCTGATCGACGCGCTCGTAGAGATGCGCGCCGAAGTAATCGCGCTGGGCCTGGAGCAGGCCGGCCGGCAGCGTCGCGGTGCGATAGCTATCGTAGTACGACAGCGCGCTCGCGAACACCGGCACCGGCGTGCCGTCGAGCGCCGCGCGGGCGACGACCTGGCGCCACGCGCTCTGCAGCTTGGCGACCTGACCCGACAGATACGGATCGAGCAGCAGATTCTCGAGCGTGGGATTGGACGTGAACGCCTCGGTGATCTTCTGCAGGAACCGCGCGCGGATGATGCAGCCGCCGCGGAAGATCTGGGCGATCGCGCCCAGATCGAGGTTCCACTTGTAGTCCTTCGAGGCCTGCGCGTAGAGCGCGAAGCCCTGCGCATAGCAGCACAGCTTCGAGCAATACAATGCGTCGCGCACCGCCTCGACCGAGATCGCGATCGCCGCGCCGGCGCCCGCCGCGGGGCCGGTCAGCAGCTTCGACGCGCGCACCCGCTCGTCCTTGAGCGCCGAGATGCAGCGCGCGAACACCGCCTCGGCGACCGACGCCGCCGGGATGCCGAGATCGAGCGCGTTGACGCTCGTCCACTTGCCGGTGCCCTTCTGGCCGGCGGCGTCGAGCACGACGTCGACGAACGGCTGGCCGGTGACCGGATCCTTCTGCGCCAGCACGTCGGCGCTGATCTCGATCAGGAACGAATCGAGATCTCCCGTGTTCCACTCCTTCATGATCGCCGAGATCTGCTCGGGGGTCTTGCCGAGGCTGTGGCGCAAGATCGAGTAGGCCTCGCAGATCAGCTGCATGTCGCCGTACTCGATGCCGTTGTGCACCATCTTGACGTAGTGGCCGGCGCCGTCGGCCCCGATGTACGTCGTGCACGGCACGCCGCCCGTGATCGGCTTGCCCGGCGCCGCGCCCTCGAGCGGCTTGCCGGTCTTGGCGTCGACCTTGGCGGCGATCGCCGTCCACACCGGCTTCAGGATCTCCCACGCCTCGGGCGTGCCGCCCGGCATGAGCGACGGCCCGAACCGCGCCCCTTCTTCGCCGCCGCTGACCCCCGAGCCGACGAACAAGAGGCCGCGCGCGCCGAGCGCCTTCTCGCGGCGGATCGTGTCGGTATACAGCGAGTTGCCGCCATCGACGATCACGTCGCCCTTGTCGAGCAAGGGGACCAGCGAGTCGATCACGGCGTCGGTCGGACCGCCCGCCTTGACCAGGATCACGATGCGGCGCGGCCGCGCGATCGAGCGCACGAAGTCTTCGAGCTTGGCCGCCGGCACCAGGCCGCCGCCGGTCGAGCCGAACACCGCCGGCGGGTTGTCGGCGACGAACTTCTCGGTGGTGGCGGTCGTGCGATTGTAGACCGCGACCTGGAAGCCGTGGTCCGCCATGTTGAGCACGAGGTTCTGGCCCATGACGGCGAGACCGACGAGCCCGACCGTGGCGGAGCCGGGAGCAGGAGTGGAGAACGTCATGCGCCGACCCTAGCGCTCCCGTCGGCCGGGCGCGATGCGCCACCCCCGGATTCGTCGAAGACCTCATGGATCGTCGTGGTGATCCCGCGAGCGATCGTGGCTGCGACGAGCGCTGGCTCGGCGAGCGGATCCGCTTGAGGTCTGCCCCGATCCGCACTACGATTCCACGGTAGGGCGATGGTGGATCGGGCTCGAGAACCTGGGCAGGCGATGCGGAGTGCGCGGCCGCGTATCGATCGCCTCGACATGGAGCAAGTGCGCGCGCGCCTCGAGCAATCGCTGTTCGGCCGTGCCGTTCCAGCAAGGTTTGGCCGCTATACCCTGCAGGGGAAACTCGGGGATGGCGGCATGGGCGTGGTCTACGCCGGCTATGATCCCGAGCTACACCGCAAGGTCGCGCTCAAGGTGCTGCACGCGCGGCAGCAGCACGGCCGCGCGCAGGAACGACTGATCGCCGAGGCTCGCGCGCTCGCGCGGCTCGACCATCCCAACGTCGTACGGGTGCATGACGTGATCAGCCATGACGACCAGGTCGTGCTGGTGCTCGAGCGCATCGAGGGCGCCACGCTCGCGGTGTGGGAACGCGCGGCGCCTCGCTCGTGGCGCGCGATCTTGCCCGTGTACATCCAGGCCGCGCGGGGGTTGGCCGCGGCGCATGGCGTCGGCGTCATCCACCGCGACTTCAAGCCAACCAACGCGATCGTCGGCGACGATGGCCGCGTCCGCGTGCTCGACTTCGGCCTCGCCCGATCGGACGCAATGTCCAGCGTTGCACCGCCAGGGCCGGTGCCGGCCGTCATGTCCTCCGGATCCGACGAGCCCAGCGGGCCCAGCGGACCCAGCGATCTGACGCAGACCGGCCTCACGCAGACCGGCGCCCTGGTGGGGACGCTCGGCTACGCCCCGCCCGAGCAGCTCCGAGGCGCTGCCGTCACCCCGGCATCCGATCAGTTCAGCTTTGCGGTCTCGCTGCACTGCGCGCTCGAAGGCATCGCGCCGTTCACCGGGGACGACATCACGTCGCGGCTCGCCGCGATCCAGCGCGGCAAGCCCTGCGTCGCCCGCGACGACCGCCGCGTACCAGCCTGGCTACGCGCCGCGGTCGCGCGATGCCTGGCTGCCTCACCCGACGCGCGGTTCCCGTCGATGGACGCGGTGCTTTCGGTGCTGACCCGCCCGCGCGGCTGGCGCCGCTGGCGCTCGGCCGCCGCGGTCGTCGCGGTCGCCGCGGTCGCCGGCATCGCAGGTGCCGCGCAGCACGGCGCGGCGACGCCTCCGGTGGCCGCATGCGACGGAGGTCTGGACGAGATCGAGCGCGTCTGGAATCCCCGTACCCGCATGCAGATCGCCACCGCGTTCGCGGCGATCGCCGTGACCAACATCGCAGATACGGGCGACCGCGTGCTGCAAGGCCTCGATCGCTACCGCGCGCGATGGACCGAGATCCATCGCGACGCCTGCATGGCCCACCGGCGGGGAGCGCAGTCCCGTCCCTGCTCGACCACCGCATGATCTCCGCGGTTCGTGCGAAACCGCGACCATTACATCGCGACCTTCGCATGGGGCCGGCTCGCTGTACGGCACAAGAGGGGGGTAATCCCGATCGTGTCGCTCACCGGCACGGCCATCGGGCTGCCCGCGCCGGGCCTGGCCGGCCTGCCGCCAACCCCCGCGGTGGCTCCGACCGCCACGGAGCAGCTCGGCCTCGCCGGCACGACCGGCGGCGAGCTCCAGACGTCGACGGTGTTCATCCCGCCGCACGCACCAGGAACGCTCCACGTCGGCCTTGTGTTCGTCGATGCGCAGGACAAGACCGCGGCGCGGGCGGAGACCGGGGTCGATCTCGTCGTCGATCCCGGCTACTCGGGCGCGCTCCGCTTCGGGATCGCGAGCGTCCTGCACGCGGAAGACCGGTCTTATTCCACGCTTCAGCGCGTGCCGAACGGCCCCAAGGAGATCGTGGAACAAACCGCTACGCCCACCGAGCTCGTCATCGGATACTCGCTGTACTGGGATGGCTTGTTTCGTCCGCAGGGTCGGACGTACAACCTGATCTCGGGTAGCTGGCTGGCGCGTCACGCAGGCCTGTTCGTCGGATTTGGCGCGCTCAGCTTTGCCAACAGCAATGTCGACTTTCTGCGTTCGATCCACGTCGGTCCGGAGCTCGAGCTGTCGCGCAACATCTCGATCGCGACGACATTTGTCTATCGACGCGGCACCACGCTCGCCGGCGACCTTCGCGCAGGAGGCGCGGCCCCGGAGGGTACCATTCCGACGTCGACGACCTACAGCTGGGGTGCCGGCCTCGTGCTGACGTTGTCATTCGACGCCGTGAAGTTCGCGACCAATCCTTTGGCCAGCGGAGCCGGCAAGTGACGACGCGAGACCGCGCGACGTCGCACCCGGCGTCGCGATCGCGGCCGCGAGCGCGGCGCGGCCGTCCTCGAGCCATCCGGACTTGCCACATTCGACCAGCCTGACGACGACCGGCGAGATCGTCAACCATCCCACCTGGATCCCTGGGGCATCGCGGCCCCATGGGGGGCGTCGGTTTGCCCCGGAGCGAACTCGGTGCTATTTGCATCCCAGGGAGTAAGCCAAACAGATAGAAGCCTCTGCGAGGTGATCGGCCGAGAAGAAGTCAGGGCCGTAGCGTATACCGGGTGGGGCAAGGGGGAATCATGGACGCGATTGCGAGACTTCGAGCTTGGTTCGACGGGTACGAGATCGTCATTTCTTCGTGGATGGAGCGCCAGGGCTACCGGCTCATGCGCGTGGCGATGGGCATCGTGTTCATCTGGTTTGCGGTGCTCAAGCCGCTCGGCATGAGCCCCGCCGAGGCGCTGGTGGCCAGGGCCACCGCGTGGATCCCGGTGCCGGGGTTCCTGTACATCCTCACGGCGTGGGAGATCACCATTGGCGTGTGCTTTCTGGTCAAGCGGTGGAACCGCTGGGCGGTGGTCCTCCTGCTGTTCCACATGCCGGGCACGCTGCTGCCGCTGATCACCCTGCGCGACGAGACCTTCGTGCGGTTCCCGTTCGTGCTCACGCTCGAAGGCCAGTACATCATCAAGAATCTGGTGTTGATCGCCGCCGGCATCATCCTGGGCGGCAAGATCCCGCACCGGCTGGGCGCAGCGACGAGCGCGGCGCCGGAGGCGTTCCACGCGCTGCTGCGCCGGGGCCGGATCGGCACCGCGCGGCCCGGCGAGCTGCTGGCGCGCGAGGGCGAGATGATGGAGCAGGTGCTGTTCCTTCGCAGCGGCCGCGGCGTGGTGCGGGTCGGGGATCGCGAGGTCGGCACGATCGGGCCGGATCAGTTCATCGGCGAGATGAGCTTCTTCACCCGCCGGACCGCGGCGGCGACGGTCGAGGCCACCGAGGCGACGAGCTACGTCGCGTGGGACCGCGAGGAGCTGCGCGCGATGCTCGCGGAGCGCCAGGCGCTCGAGCACGCGATGCTCAAGACGATCACGCTCGATCTGGTCGGCAAGATCCAGAATGGCAACGAGCCGCGCCGCCTGCGCATCGTGGGCGACGACTCCTGATTTCGCCGGCCTCCACCGTGCCGCCAGGCCGCGCCCGGTCCGGCCCATCCACCGGCGTCGAGCACGAGCGCTCGCGGCTACATCGAGTCCTCGGTCGCGATGCAGACGGCGGCGTCGAACGCGTCGAGGCTCGCGGCGGTGGCCTGGTGAGCCGCGAGCACGGCGCTGCCGCCGAGCGACGCCGCGCGCGCCGTGCAGGTCGAGGGCTCGGCGACGAGCTCCGGGAACGGCGTGTTGACCGTGCCCTCGACCGCGACGTCGTCGATCGTCCAGCTGGCGCCTCCGCCGATGAAGCCCAAGGTGACGACGCGGAACCGGACCCGCACGGTCTGCCCGGCGAACTGCGCCCCGAAATCGAGGCGAAGCCGCTGGCGGTCCGGGAAGCCCGGGCTGGTACCACCGAACGCCGGGTGCCCCGCCAGCGGGCCTGTCCATGGAGCGAACGCGCCGGTGTAGCCGGGGTCGACGCCGAGCTCCGAGACGTCGGTCCAGGTCGCGCCGTCGTCGCGCGAGACCTCGATCACCGCGCCCTCGAACAGGACGTCGTCCGCAGCTTCCAGGTCGTAGGCGTGCGAGATCGAGAGCACGAACGGCGCGGTGGCCGACACCTGCAGCGGCGGCGACACCAGCTGCGTGTCGGCCGGCGAGCCAACCCTCCCGGCCGACCACGCCTGGTTCTGCGCGCCGTCGGTCGCGAGCTGCCAGACCGAGGTGGCGTGCTCGCCGGTGACCGTCCAGGGCGTCACCCGGGTCTCGAACCGATCGATGCGGGACGTCGCCAGCCGATCGTCGACCCCGATGCGCACGGTCACCGTGGCCAGGGCAGCCGCGCGCGTGCAGGTGTTGTCCGCGGTGGCGGCAAGCTCGATCGTCGCGACCGCGGCGCGTGGCGCCGACGCGAGCACGGTCACCGGGATCGCGATCTCGGCGCTGGCGAAGCCCGCCAGGGTGGCGAGCCGAACCGGCGCGCCGAACCGCAGCCCCGGCGTCGACGAGGCCGCGGTGACGGTCACGTTGTCCGCGGCGATCACGCTGGCGTTGGCCACGGTGACGCGGAGCGTGCCGGACTCACCGGGGTCGAGGTAGCCGTCGCGGTCGCACGAGACGCCGTCCTCGGTGACGGTGAGCCCACCGACCTGCAGGTTCGCGGCCAGCGTGCCGCTCTCGACCACGCCGATGTTCCCGAGGTTGTCGGGCGGCGACACCGCGCACGAGCCCGCGCCGCGGCCCGCGAACGCCGCCGCCATCAGGACCATGTCGTCGGTGTCGAGCGCGCTCGCCGCCACGAGGATCGCGTCGCGCGCCTCGGTGAACGTCGCCTCGGGCGGCGTGAGCAGGAGGCCGGCCACCACGTAGTCGGACATGCGGCGGCGCGCGATGGTCACGCCGTGCTGGTCGGCGAGGACGTTGAGCACCTCCCACAGCATCGTCGCCCAGACCTCGCCGGTGTTGTGGACCTCGCTGTTGGGGAACGCGCTCGGCATGCCCGGCGTCTCGGTGGGCAGCGGCTCGCCGTCGCTGATGTGGCGATAGCTGAGCGCGTTCTTGGTTCGATCCAGGCTGTACGGGAACCGGCGCAGCCCGAAGTAGGCCGCGTTGGGCTTGGCGACCGTGGACGCGTACGACGACACCGCGTACGTGCCGTCGCGATCGTCGCCTTCGCGCAACATCATCATCAGCGCGTTGAAGTCGCCCCAGCCCTCGCTCATGCCGAGGCACGCCTCGGCAAAGCACTCGGCGAGCCGGTTATGCAGGTAGTGTCCCCACTCGTGCGCGATCACCGTGTTGTCGACGGCGCTGTCGCGCTCGATGCCGACTGCGCGCCGGAGTCCGACCGTGACCGGGCCCTGGGCGAGCGCGGCCGCGAGCGCATCGCCCGCGGATCGACCGATCACCAGGGAGGGGAGCTCCGCGACGGCTTCATCGAACGGCAGCGGCGGGTCGAACACATCGACGAAGATCACGGCGATGGCGCCGGCCGCGCGCGCGCTGGCGACCGCCTCGACCGGCCCGCACTCGCTCGACTCGCTGAAGTACAAGAGCGCGATCCGGCCGGAGACGTCGCCGGTGAGCGGCGGGCACCCGTCGTCTGGCGGCGGCCCATCGAGGCCCGCGACGAGCGTCTCGGTCAGATCGAACTCCGCCGGCTCGCGGGCGAGCGTCGCGCCCTTCACGGTCCCTGTGGGTGTGGTGACGAGCTCGGTGTTGTCGGGCCACAGCATCAGCTGCATGTGTGGCGACGTGCCATCGCGGCCCGTGAACATGGACGCGTTGCCGCCCTTGCCGATGTTGGCGCCCCACTGCGCGAAGATCGTGAGGGGGTCGCCGTCGACGCCGCCGCGGCCGTAGTTATCCTGCTGCGCGTCGCCCACCGCCTCCGTGAAGCCCGAGTCGTACCACCAGTCGTGCATCCAGTTGACCACGAAGAACGCGTTGACCGCCGCGGCCTTGGACTGCTCCGGGCTCGCGAGCGGCCGCTGCCTCGGATCGAACGCGTGGTTGAGCACGCGGCCTGCCCGTACGTCGGGCCGGAGATCGCCCTCGGTGAAGCTATACGAGCCATCCAGATCAGCGAACGCCTCGGCGTTGTTGCCCGCGGTCGTCGTCGCGTCGCCCGGCAGCCACGGATCGCGCGGCCCGTTGAACGCGTCCATCACGACCAGCTGGGTCGCCGCTAGCGCCGGCGCCGAGCCATCGGGCACGCCCGTGGGGTGCGGCGCGAAGCTCTCGAACGCACCGTCGAGCGGCCGCCGGTTCCCCGTGGTCTCGGCGTAGGCCCGGTACAGGAACGCATCGCGCTGGATCAGATCGGTCGTGCGCACCACGGTCCCGTCCTCCGAGATCACGTGGCGCTCGGCCATCGTCTCCCCGGCCTCCCTGCGCGCCCGCCGTGCCACGGTGCCCCGGGGGGCCAGGGTGCCCCGGGGGGCCGGGGCGCGGCCGACGATCTCGGTCTCCCACGCGGGCGCCAGCCCGCCGCCGGCCGGCGTCAGCACGCGGCGAGTTCGCGCGGTCTCGACCTGCAGCTGCGGATCCGCCGCCACGGGGACCTGATACCAGCCGCCGCGCTCGACGGCCTCGCCGAGCGTGGGGTGCGCCCGCGCGGTCGTGTACTGCTGATCGAGCGCGCGCTCGACGGCCTCGCGCGGCGACCGCGCGAACCCTCGCGTGGCCGTGGCCGGCTGCAGGGTCCCGGACACCGCCGCCAGCGCGCCATCGGCGTGCAGCAGCACGCGCAGCTCGCCGCCGTCGACGGGCACCCCATCGATCTGCTGCGCCAGCTTGACCACCGTGGCGCCGTTGCGCAGCCGTTGCGTGCCGGCGTCGGCGAGCGCCACCGGCGCCGCGCCCTGGACCCACAGGGGGGCGAGCGCGGCGAGGTGGTCGCGCGCGGTGACCTCGGGCGGCAGGCCCGCGACCGGCGCCGCGCGCGGGGCGAGCGCCCGGACCAGGCGCGGCGTGCCCGACGCGTCGCTGGCCATCACGGTCATGCCGAGCGACACCGCCGCCGAGGACGCGGGAGCCGCCACGCCGCCGCCGGGCCTCGCAGGACCGGCCGGTCCCGCGGGTGGTGGGCCCGGCGGCCCCGCATCGGTAGCGCAGGCCGCGCTCCCGAGCAGACAACACAACGCGAGCGTACGAACGCGGAACAGCATCGAGTGACCTCCGCGTCCGTGACACCCGCCCGAGACCGAGATTGCTTGATTCGATACACGATCTCGAGCGAGTCGCAATCCTCGCGATCTCCAAAGACGATGTTAGCGCGCCGCGGGGATGAAAACGACCTGTCGGGTCACCACCGGCCGGCGAGCTGCGGCCGCGGCCCGCGGCGAACGCTCGCTCGCAGCTCCGCCGACGACCGCGACCGCCGAGCCGCGCCCCGCGCAGAGGCCAGATCGTCCCCGGTCGCGAGCGGCGCTACTTGACCGGCGGGCGCTTGCTGCGCAGCTCGGCCATCGCCTTGGCGAACTGATCGGTGTCGAACGACGGCTGCATCTGGGCGTCGGCCTCGAGGAACCCGGCGACCACGTCGGGCAGCGGGCTCTCGACGAACGCGCCATAATCATCGTAGGTCTTCTTCTTGAAGCTGTCCTGGTACGCGCGCTCGTTATCGCGCCACACCTCGCTCTTGAAGCGGTAGTTGCCGCCCTGCTTGAGCATGTTCTTGTGATACTTGTCCTCGAGTTGCCCGAGGAAGCTCAGCAAGTATCGCTTCGCGTCGCGCTCGATCGTGAACACCTTTTCGTCATGGAATGAGTCCATGCCGATGAGCACGTGATAGGTCAATCCGTCCGGCTCGTCGGGCGATTTGCCCTTGGCCTTTTGCCAGTTGGTCAGCTCTTCGCGATAGAACACCGAATCGAGGTCGTGCGTGCGCATGAAGACATGCATCGTGTCGCGCATGCCGGCGGTCACCCGGACGTACTCCGCGGAGATGATGTTCCACAGCTTGCCCTGCGGTCCCCACTTGTTGTCACCCAGCCAGATCTTGTAGACCGGCGTGGTCATCTCATCGAGCAGCTTGCCGTAGACCGTGCTCTCCAGCGTCTCGTAGCCTTTGGTGCGAACGTACTCGCTGACCGCGATCCCTCCCGACCACAACGCGAGCCGCGTGCTCGGGCTCAGGCCGCGCGGCGTCATCAGCTGGGACGCGTTCTGCGCGACGAGCTCGCCGAACTGCGCGAGCTCGGCGTTCTGCTCGTTCAGCTTGCCGCTGCGCTTCAGCTCCGCCTGGCGATCGAGGCCCTTGATGAGCAGGTCCCACGAGCGGACCGCGAATCCCTTCTGCAACCCGGCGGCCGAGCACCGCGCCTGGTACTCGCCATGGAACGGGTGCTTTTCGGGGGTTTGAACGACTGCCTTCCAGTTCTCGATCATCGGGGCCTCCTTGGAAAATGCCTGAACATCACCCATGGTGGCAAAAACGCCAGAAACGCCACATCCGCCCAGGACCGGCCGCTCGGTTCGGGTTCGTTGACTCGCGCTCAACACTCGGCCGGGGCCGAGTGAGCTGTGTGCTGAACAGCACGAGCTGGCTGTCAGGCAGGCACCGGCGGGTAGAGCTTGAATTCAGAATTCAGTTGTGTGGACCGGCGTGGTACGTGACGCCGAGCTCGAAGGTGCGCGGCGCGCCCTCGGTATCGATCCCGGCGCGGCCGACGAGGTAGTGGCGATCCGACAGGTTCTGGCCCGACGCGAACACCGAGAATCCGTAGCCGAGGCCGCGCTCGGCGCGCGCGTCGAACAGGACCACGGCGCCGATCGGCTGGGTGTTGAGATCATCCTCGAACTGCGGGCCGAGATAGCGCGCCTGCGCGACGACCGTGGCGAACCGCGCGTTGCTGTAGGCCAAGGTAGCCGTGGCGCGGTGGCGCGGATCCTGGGCCAGCCGCTTGCCGACCAGGGCGGGCTGCGCCGGCGCCGCGGTGACGTGGCCGCTGCTGAACGTCTCGCCCAGGCGCACCGTCACGTCCTCGCGCGGACGCCACGCGAGTTCGAGCTCGACGCCGACGATCCGCGTCTTGCCGAGGTTCTGGCGCTCGCGGGTCGCGCCGTCCATCGGCTGGGCCAGCGTGACGTTGGCGATCGGATCCCGCAGCTGGTTCCAGAACGCGGTCGCCTGGGCGGTGAGGCCGGGCACGGCGAGCTGCGCGCCGAGCTCGCCGCCCCACAGCGTCTCGGGCCGCAGCCGATCGTTGGCCGCGGTCAGCACGTTGCCGACCTGGAACGGCCGGTAGAGCTCGTTGAGCGTCGGCGCGCGAAACGCGCGATAGCCGGACCCGCGGATCGCGAGCGCGTCGTCGAGGTGGACCACCGCGCCGAGCCGCGGATCGACCTGGAGCTCCGAGACGTCGGCGAGCGGCGTGGTGGTCTGGCTGCCGTCGCCGAGCGTCAGCGTGCGGCGGGCGTCGCGGTTCTGCCAGCCATCGAGCCGCACCGCCGCGGCGATCTCGAGCGCCGCGCCGAGCTGCGCCGCGTCCTGGACGAACGCGCCGAAGAACCGCTGCTCGCCGCCCGCCGCGCGCCGGGTCAGGGTCGACGCGGTGACCGTCGCCGGGACCAGCGAGTCGGTCGCCGTGCCGGCCACGCGCTGGCCGTCGAGGCCGATCAGGATCGTGTGTCCGGCGAGCGGACGCTGGGTCCAGCTCACCGCGGCGCCCTGATTATCCGACGGGGTGCGCTGGTGGCTCGCGGTGGCGGCGGTCTGGCGATCGGCGGCGACCCGAGCGCGCTCCTGCGCGAACCGCTGGTTGCCGCCGAACAGCTGGACGGCGAGGCCGCCGGGCTGGGCGGCGAGCTGCCACCCGGCCTCGTAGGTCACGGTCCGGACGTCGGCGGTGGTGTGCTGGGTGCCGGCGTCGAGCGACTCATCGAACGCGCGGACCGCGGCGTGCACGGTCGAGCCGCCGCCGACGCGCTCGACCCGCACGCCGCCGCTCTCGTGGGTGCTGCCCGCCGGCCCATCGACCGCGCCGCGCGCCGCCGCGACGATCGGCGCGTAGCCATCGCTGTGCAGCGCCTCGCCCGTGAGCTCGACACCGAACCCGCCGAACCGCTCGCTGGCGCGCACCGCGCCGCGCGCGGTTCCGAGCGACCCGCCCGCGGCCACCGCGTCGAGCGCGCCGTCCTCGATCGGCCGCGAGATCACCTGGAGCACGCCGCCGAGCGCGAAGTTGCCGAACAGCGCCGAGCCGCCGCTCGGCACGATCTCGATGCGCTCGATGCCGAGCGGCGACAGCGCGCGCCAGTACACCCAGCCACCGAACGGATCGTTGACCGGGATGCCGTCGCGCAGCACCAGCGCGCGCGATACCCCCGAGGGCCCGACGCCGCGCAGGTTCAGCCCCTGCGACGACGGATCCGCGATCTCGCTCGAGCTGCGGCGGAACGTGCCGACCGAAGGCGCCGCGCGGATCAGATCGTCGGCGAGCACCTGCGGCGAGCGCGCGAGCTCCGCTCGATCGATCACGGTGACCGCCGCGGGCACGTCGCGCACGTCCTTGGCCAGCCGCAAGCCGGTCACCACGATCACCTCGTCGGCCAGGGGCGGGGCCGACGCGGCGGGCGCCGGCGGCTCGGGATCGTCGGCGCGCGCCCGCGCGGGAGCGGCGGCGACCATGGCGACCGCGACCAGCGCCCTCGCCTTCCGCGCGACGCTGCTCGTTCTCGGGCTCGGGCTCGGGCTCGGGGCGGATGCCATCTGCCGTACCCTGAAGGAACGCGCGCAGCTTGTCGAGAGCGGAAAGCGCGACGCCGCGCGCGGTCGGGGAGCGGTTCAGTGGACCGCGGCAGGGTCGAACGCGATCGCGGGCTCGACCGGCCTCGGCGCGTCGTGGCGGGCGTGGATCTGCGGCAAGCTGCCCACCGGTCCGGTGATCAGGCGCGCCGAGCGCTCGAACGTCAGCCATGACCAGCCCCAGTGGAACATCATGACGAGTCGGTTGCGGAAACGATGAGATAGTCGTAGTCGAGCGCGCCGTCGTCGAGCACGACCCGACGATGCGCGACGTCGATCGACGTCGGGTTGGCGAGCAGCACGCGCGCGTTGCGCTGGCGGGCGAGCGCCGCGCGGATCGGATATGCGATGTCGGCCGGGTTCAGCCCCGCCGTCGCCACCTGCTACAGCAGCGGCTGAAACAGATGATGATTGCGCCGGTCGATCAGCGTGATCTGGGCGGGCGCCCCGGCGAGCGCGCGCGCCGCCGCGAGGCCGCCGAATCCGCCTCCGATGATCACGACGCGGGCAGCGTGCTCGCTGGCGCCCGCGCCAGGAAACCTCGTCACACCCGCGCGGCGAGGCGGTGGGTTGGTCGAGGGGCTGCTACCTGCATCGCTGCCGAACATCGGTCGAGGGGCAAACACGGTGAGTCGCCAAAGCAGGCGGCATGCCACCCCGCGTCACGGCATAGACAGCCATCATCTCGATGAGCTGAAACGCAAGGAACTGCCGATCTCTGACCAGAGTTTGGCCATCCGGGATAACCGGGATGCCACCTCAGAATCCTGAGTTCGGCTGAGCGCTCGAGGTTTCGTCCCGGTGACGGTTCGGTCTCGTCAGCGCGGAGCGGCGGGTGGCGACCGGTGAATGGGGCCGCCGTGGCCGAGCGCGACCGGCGACGCCTCGGGGGGAAGCGCGATCTGGCCGTCGGGGCCGATCGACCGGATCGGCGGCAGCGCCCCGATCGGCCCGGTGATCAGCCGCGCGCCGCGCTTGAACGTCAGCCACGACCACCCCCAGTGAAACATCATCAGTACGCGATTGCGAAATCCAATCAGGAAGAAGATGTGGATCGCCCACCACAGCAGCCAGGCGAGCAGGCCGCTCCGCGCGAAGTGCTTGGTGGCGATCACCGCCTCCGCGCGGCCGACCGTCGCCATGTTGCCCTTGTCGCGATACCGGAACGCCGGGCGCGGCCGCGCGCGGGGCGCCGTCGCCTTGATCTCGTCGATGATGAGCCGGGCGACGTGGCGTCCGCCCTGCAGCGCACCCTGCGCGACCCCGGGGACCTGGGTGCCATCGGCCATCGCCATGTGCGCGAGATCGCCGATCACGAACACCTCGGGGTGCCCCGGGATCGAGAGATCGGGCAGCACATCGACCCGGCCGGTCGCGTCGCGCGGCGCGCCCAGCGTGGCGGCGAGCGACGAGGCGCGGACGCCGGCCGCCCACATCACCGTGCGGGTGCCGATCCGCTCGTCGCGGCCATGCGCGTTCACCGTGACGCCGGCGGCGTCGATCGCGGTCACCCGGGTATTGAGCCGGACCTCGACCTGGCGGCGCTCGAGCGCGCGCTGCCCCGCCGCCGAGAGCTTCGGTGGATACGCGCCCAGGATGCGGTCGCGGCCCTCGAACAGGAGCACGCGCACGCGGGTCGGATCGATCGTGCGGAAGTCGTGGGCGAGGGTCTGCAGGCCGATCTCGCCGAGCGCGCCGGCCATCTCGACCCCGGTCGGACCTGCGCCGACCACGGCGAACGTGAGCCAATCGCGCTGCGCCGCGAGATCCGACTCGCGCTCGGCGGCCTCGTACGCCAGGAAGATCCGCCGGCGGATCTCCAGCGCATCCTCGATCGACTTGAGCCCGGGCGCGGCCGGCGCCCAGTCGTCGCGGCCGAAATACGAATGCGTCGCCCCCGTGGCGACGACGAGATAATCGTATTCGAGCGCGCCATCATCGAGCGTGACCCGCCGGCTGGCGACGTCGATCGAGGTCGCCGTGGCGAGCAGGACGCGCGCGTTGTGCTGGTTCGAGAACGCCGCTCGGATCGGATACGCGATATCCCCCGGGTTCAGCGCGGCGGTGGCGACCTGATAGAGCAGCGGCTGAAACAGATGATGATTGCGCCGGTCGATCAAGGTCACCGCGACCGGGGCGCCGGCCAGCTCGCGCGCAGCCGTCAGGCCGCCGAAGCCAGCCCCGATGATCACGACATGCGGTCTTCGCTCCATGACAGGTAGATGCCGCGATCTGGCGTGGGTGCGCAAGCCGCGCCAGGCCGCCCTCTCGCGTGCCCGCTACGACGCCACCCGGTTGCGGCCGGCGCGCTTGGCTTCATAGAGCAGCTGATCTGCGCGCGCGATCGCGTCGGCCGGATCCTCCGCCGGACCGACCTCGGCGACGCCGACCGAGGTGGTGATCCGCCGGACCCCGGGGCACACCAGGTTCTGGATCGCGGCCCGGGCGCGCTCGCAGAACGTGCGCGCCCCGGCCAGCGAGCCGGGGAGGATCGCGAGGAACTCCTCGCCGCCCCAGCGCGCCACGGTATCGGTGTCCCGCGCCTCGCGGGCCAGCACCATCGCGACCTGGCACAGCACGCGATCGCCGGTGGCGTGGCCGTACTCGTCGTTGACGTGCTTGAAGTGATCGATGTCGAGCAGCGCGACGCTGAGCGGCAGGCCGGTGCGCCGCATCCGCGAGTGCTCGACCTTGAGCACGCCGAGCGCCGCGCGCCGGTTGGGGATCCCGGTCAGCGCGTCGACCAGCAGCTGGTGCTCGTGCTCGGCGAGCAGCGCCTTCTCGGAGGTGATGTCGTGCCAGGTCACGAGGAAGCCGTCGGCGTCGACCATCCGGACCGGCAGCCAGGTCCGCCGCAGCACCCGCTGGCGCGGCCGCACGAACACGAACTCCTCCGACGACTCGAGCCGCTGCGACTCGAGCCGCGCGACCGCGACCGCGGCGTCCTCGAGCTGGTCGCGGATGTGCGCGACGAACTCGCTGCGCGACAGGCCGCGCAGCTGCTCCTGCTGCAGGCCGAACATCTGGCCGAACGCAGGGTTGGTGAGCAGGATCCGGAGGTTCGCGTCGAGCAAGGCGACGCCGTCGTCGATGTGGTCGAGCGTCACCTCGAACAGCTGGCGCTCGGCGACCAGCTGATCGCGCGTCCACCGCAGCTCCTCGGCCTCGCGCTTGCGCTCGGTCACGTCGTACAGAAACACCAGCGTGTGCGAGATCTGATCGGCCTCGAAGATCGGCACGGTGTGGAGATCGTAGAACCGGCCGCCGCGCATGATCTCGCGGTGGTGGCGGACGCCCTCGAACGCGTCCGCGTAGAGCGCCATCATCGCCTCGCGGGTCTCGTCCGAGGCCACCTCGGCCACCGTGCGGCCGACCATCTCGGTGACGTTCGCGCTGCGCATCAGATCCTCGATGATCGGCCCGTCGGCCGCCAGGTAGCGCAGCTCGCGATCGATCATCAGGACCGCGCCGTTGGGCAGGTGCTTGACGATCGCGCGGTAGATCTGCTCGCGGTGGTGCAGCTCGGCCTGCACGCTGCGCTCGGCGGTGCAGTCGATCGCGAGCACGAGGCCCGCGGTGATCCGGCCGAGCTCGTCGCGGACCGGGGCGGTGTGCAGCGCGGCGACGCGATCGTCCCATCGCAGGTCGTGGGTCAGCGACTCGCCGGCGAGCGTCCGGCGATACACCGCCTCGACCGCGTCGAACTGCGGGCCGCCCGCCGGGCCCGCGACGCTGCGCATCGTCTGGCCGACGAGCCGTTGCGGATCGAGGGCGCGCTCGCGGATCAGCACGCCGTCCGCCGCCAGGCAGCGCAGCTCGTGATCGAACAGCGCCACCATGCCGCGCGGGATGTTGCCGACCAGCGTGCTGTACCGGTCGGCCTGCCGGGTCCGCGCGGTCGCGTCGCGGTAGATCACGATGGCGGCCACGACCGCGCCCTCGCGATCGCGCACCGGCCGGCCGCTCGCCTCGAGCCACAGCGGCTCGGCGCCGCCGTCGTGCGGCGGCAGCGCGAACGTCAGCCCGTCGCTGGCCTCGCCGCGCAGCGCCCGCGCCAGCGCGCCGTCCTCGACCGGCAACGGCGAGCCATCGATCCGGCGCGCGCGGTGCTGCGCGGTCCAGTCCGCCGGCAGCGGGTGGCCGACGTCGATCTGCGCCCCGAACGCCCGGCGCGCGGCCTGGTTGGCGATGATGAAGTTGCGCTCCGGATCGATCGCCAGCACCGCGTCGCCCATGCTGTCGACCAGCGCGTCGATCAACGCGCGCCGCTCGTTGGCCTCGCGCAGCGCGACCCGCAGCTCGATCTCGGACACCACCGAGTCGGCGAGGTCGCGCAGCAGCCGGACGTCGGCCTCGGTCCACGCCCGCGGCTTGGCGTCGATCACGCACAAAGCGCCGATCGCCGCGCCGTCCACGATCAGCGGCACGCCGGCGTAGGCGATCACGCCGAGCTCGGCGACCGCGAGGCGGGCGTTCAGCACCGGATGCTCGCGCGCGTCCGCGACGATCAGCGGCGCGGGGCCGTGCACGACGTGGTCGCAGAACGAGTAGCTGAGCGGGGTCTCGCGGCGGCTCGCCCACGGCTCGCCGAGCCCCCACGAGCTCTTGAAGAACTGCCGGGTTTCGTCGACGAGGCTGATCAGCGCGACCGGCGCGCCGATCAGGGTGCCCGCGAGTCGGGTCAGGCGATCGAAGGCTGGCTCGGGGGCCGAGTCGAGTAGCCGCGTCGACCTCAGCACCTCGATCCGACGGGTCATGCGCGCTGCGCGCAAGCGTACCCGATCTCCAGCGAGCTCCGCCGTGGGGACGGTCTCACGCGGCGCGGGCGGCGGCATCCGAGATCATCGCGCGGCCGCGCGCCCGACGGTGGCCGGCCCGGCGCACAGGGTGAACCGGACCGTCGCGCCATCGCCGACCGCACCGTGAGCCCAGGCTCTGCCGCCGTGGCGCTCGACGGCCCGCCGCACGATCGCGAGCCCGATCCCGGTGCCTTCGAACTCGGAGTCGGTGTGCAAGCGCTGGAACGGCTCGAACAGGTGCGCGGCGTGCGCCATGTCGAACCCGGCGCCGTTATCGCGCACGAACACCACGCCGCCGTCCTCCTGGCCGACGCGGATCATCGCGTCGCTGCGCTTGCTGGTGAACTTCCACGCGTTGGCGAGCAGGTTCTCGAGCACGATCGCCACCATGCGGTCGTCGCCGACCGCGACCAGACCGTCCGCGACCCGGACATCGACCTCGCGGGCCGGGGTGCGCAACCGCAGGTCGGCGACCACGCGCCGCGCGATCGCGGTGACGTCGACCGGCTGCTTGCGGAGCTCGGCCTGGCCGACCTTCGACAGCACGAGCAGATCGTCGATGATCGAGGCCATCCGGCGCGCCGCGCCGTGGATCTGCTGCAGGTGCTCGAGGCCTTCGTCGTCGAGCACCTGGGTGTAGTCGGCGAGCAGGATCCGGCAGAACCCATCGATCGCGCGCAGCGGAGCCCGCAGATCGTGCGACACCGAGTAGCTGAACGCCTCGAGCTCCTTGTTGGCGCGCTCGAGCTGGTCGGCCCACTCGCGGCGGGTGTGGCTGAGCGCGACGTGGGTGCGGACCCGGGAGATCAGCTCGCGGGCGACGAACGGCTTGATGACGTAGTCGTCGGCGCCCGCGTCGGTGCCGTGGGCCGCCGCCTCCGCGCCGGCGCGCGCCGACAGCAGGATCACCGGCACCGCGCGGGTCGCCGGGTGAGCGCGCAGCGCGGCCAGCAGCCCGAAGCCATCGAGCCGCGGCATCGCGATGTCGGTCAGCACGAGATCCGGGAGCTCGACGTGGATCTCGTCGAGCGCGGCCTCGCCGTCGGCGACCGCGACGACCTCGAACTGATCGGCGAGCAGGCCGGTCACGTACGCCCGCATGTCGGCGTTTCCGTCGGCCCACACCACGCGAGGCCGCGGGTCCGCCGGCCGCGCTGCGGGCGCGGAGGCTGCGTCCGGCAGCCACTGCAGCGCCTCCTGGACGAACGCCAGCGCCGCGGTCCCGGCCGGCGCGCCACGCTCGTGGACCTGGTCGGCCGGCAGGTGCGCCGAACCGGTCTTGACCGTGACGGTGAAGCTCGCGCCCTTGCCCTCGGTGCTCGTGACCGTGACCCTGCCGCCGAGCATCCCGGCGAGCTCGTGGACCAGCGCCAGACCGATCCCGGTTCCTTCGTGCGACCGCGCCCACGCCCCGGTGACCCGGCGAAACCGCTCGAACACGTGCGGCAGCTCGGCGGCGGCGATGCCGATGCCGGTGTCGCGGACCTCCAGCGCGACGTGGTCGCCGTGCCAGCGCAGCGCCACGAAGATCCCGCCGGTCCGCGTGTGCTTGACCGCGTTGGACAGGAGGTTCAGCACGATCTTCTCCCACATCGCGTGGTCGACGAAGACCGGCTCGGGCAGCGGCGGACAGTCGAGCGTCAGGGTCAGCCCGGCGCGCTCGACGGCGGTGCGAAACTCACCTGCCAGGTGCACGGTCTCGGCGACCAGATCGACGGGCGCGTACGCCGCCTGCAGCCGGCCGGCGTCGATGCGCGAGAAGTCGAGCAGCGTGTCGACCAGCTTCAGGAGCCGCATCGCGTTGCGGTGCGCGGTGTCGATCCGCGCGCGGCGCGCGGCGGGCAGCGGCGCGGCGCGCTCGGCGAGCTCATCCTCGAGCGGCCCGAGGATCAGGGTCAGCGGCGTGTGCAGCTCGTGGCCGAGGTTCGAGAACAACGCGGCCTTGGCGCGATCGAGCTCGGCGACCGCCGCCGCCGTGCGGTGCTCGGCCTCGAGCGTGCGCGCGTCGCCGATCGCGGTGCCGACCGCGCGGGCGAGCAGGTCGAAGAACCCGCGGTAGGCGTCGGTGACCACGAGCCGCGCGCTGACGCCGAACACGACCAGCGCCGCCGGCGTCGCCCGCCCGGCCTGGTGGACCGGCAGCACGAAGGCGTGACGGGGCACCTCGGGATATGGCCCGACCGCCTCGCCGAGCCAGGCGCGGAGGTCGTCGAGCTGGACCACGGCGCTCGTGCGAAACGCCTCCCCGATCGACCACGGCGACGGCCCGGCGCCGAGGCCGACGAGCTCGGGCCCCGCGGCGGCCGGCGAGATCCCGGCTTGCGCGATGCGGCGCGCCTGCGTGCCCGCGGGATCGACGGCGTAGAACACGGCGAACGGCACGTCGAGGTTGTCCTGGGCGAGCGCCGACGCGGCGAGCTGCAGCGCCTCCGCCGCCGTCCGGCCACCACCGGCGCGGATCGCCAGATCGCGCAGCGTGGAGGTGCGGCGCTCCGAGAGCATCTGCGCCGTGAGCTCGGTGACGAGATGAAACACGCCCCCGACCCCACCCGATTCATCGGCGATCGGGCTGAACGAGAACGTGAACCACGCCTCCTCGAGACCGCCGCCCCGGTCGAGGAACATGCGCTGGTTCTCGAGGTACGCGCTGCGCCCGGACCAGCCGGCGGCGTAGGCCTCGCCGAGCACCGGCAACATCGACGCCCAGCACTCGCGAAAATCCTGCCCCATCGCGGTGGGGTGCCTGGCGCCGCAGATCGGCCGGTAACCGTCGTTGTAGATCTGCGTGTGGCCGGCGCCCCAGGCCAGCGAGATCGGCGCGCTCGACGCCTGCACGAGGCTGACCGTGGTGCGCAGGCTCTGCGGCCACGCCGCGATCGCGCCGAGCGGCGTCCGCGCCCAGTCCTTGGCCTTGATGAGCTTGGCCATCTCGCCGCCGCCCACCAGCCAGTCCTTGCGGGCGCCCAGCATCGCTCGATCACCGTGCTCCGACACGAGGGTCATACCCCTAGCACTAACACGCTTGCTGCATGCTTATCGGACCGCACGCGGGAGCTGAACAATTCCATCTTCGACGTACCGTGCGGTTCCGTCGAGACAGGCAATCTCTCAGCTACCCCCTGATAACCATCTTAGCAGTGAGCGATCCTGTCACGGTTGCCGCGCGGCCCACGCCGCCAGGCGCTCGACCGCCGCGTCGAGCGTGGCGTCGGCCTTGCAAAAGCACGCGCGCACCAGGTGGCGCGGTGGCGCGGACTCGTAGAATGCGCTCATCGGAATCAGCACCACACCGGCCTCGATCACGAGGCGGCGGCAGAACACGACGTCGTCCTCGTCGGGCCGCAGCCACCGGCTGACGTCGAGCACGAGGAAGTAGGTGCCGTCGCACGGCAGCACCGGGACGCCCAGCGCGGTGAGGCCGGCGAGCAGCCGATCGCGGCCCTTGGCGAGCGTCGCGCCCAGCCCGCGAAAGTAGCCATCGTCGAACCCCAGGCCGAGCGCGACGGCGTGCTGGAGGTTCGGCGGCGTGGTGAACGTGACGAACTGGTGGGCCTTGGTGATCGGCCGGAGCAGCGCGGCGGGCGCGGTGATGTAGCCGACCTTCCAGCCGGTCAGCGAGAACGTCTTGCCGGCCGAGCCGATGCGCAGCGCGCGCTGCCGCATCCCCGGCAAGGTCATCAGCGGGGTGTGGCGCGCCGCGCCGAACACCAGGTGCTCGTAGACCTCGTCGCACACCGCGAACGCGTCGTGGCGCACGACCAGCTCGGCGAGGAACCCGAGCTCGGCCGGGGTGAACACCTTGCCCGACGGGTTCATCGGCGAGTTGAGCACCAGGAGCTTGGTGCGCGGCGAGAACGCCGCCGCCAGCTCGTCGCGCGGCAACGACCAGCTCGGCGGCACCAGCCGCACGCTGCGCGGGATCGCGCCGAGCCGCCGGATCACCGGCGCGTAGGTATCGTAGGCCGGCTCGATCAGCACGACCTCGTCGCCGGCTTCGAGCAGGCCCAGGAAGCAATCGAGCAGCGCCTCGGTGGCGCCCGAGGTGACGAGCACCTCGGTCTGCCAGTCGACCTCGAGGCCGTAGCACCGCCGGTCGTGCGCGGCGACCGCCTGGCGCAGCGCCGGCAGCCCCATCATCGGCGGATACTGGTTGTGACCCTCGACGACGTAGTCGGCGGCAGCCCTGCGGACCTCCAGGGGGCCCTTGTCGTCGGGGAAGCCCTGGCCCAGGTTGACCGCCGCGTGGTCGCGGGCGAGGCCCGACATGGCCTCGAAGATCGTCGTGCCGTAGCTCGAGAGCGTGGCGTTGCCTGACTTCACGCGGCGATCATATCGCCGCTACCGGGCCATGTCGCCGAGGATGTTGACGCACTCCTCGACCCACGGGTCGCGGGCGACGTTGTCGCGCCACACCTTGAGCCGATCGTCGGTCCGGCCACCCGGGGGCGGCGGCGGCAGCGGCACGCCGGCATCGAGCGTGGTGACGATCAGCTGCGCCGGCCCGGCCTTGAGATCGGGCGACGCGGCCTCGAACGCGGCGCGCTGCTGGCTGCGATGGGCCTCCCACGCCGTGCGCTGGAGCGGGATCCGGGTATCGTCGCGGCTGGCCTTCAGCACCTCGGTGAGCGCGGCCATCTTGGCGAACACCGGCTGCTTGGCGACGCGCGCGGCGCTGCGCTCGACGACCACGGCGGTCTTCCAGGTCGCCTTCCAGTCGTCGTGCGCGGCCGCCGTGATCTGCGACGCCGGGATCGCGTGATCGAGCGTGCGCTCGCCGGTCTCGATGTGCGCCGCCGGGTCGGGCAGCAGCACGTCCGGGGTGACGCCCTCGCGCTGGGTCGACACGCCGTTGACCCGGAAGAACTGCTGGATCGTGATCTTCAGCGAGCCGAGATCGACCTTGCTGCCGGTCACGCGGTCGAGCTCGGCGAGGGTCTGGACCGTGCCCTTGCCGTGGGTCGGGCCGGTGCCGACGATCACCGCGCGGTGGTAGTCCTGCAGCGCGGCGGCGACGATCTCGGACGCCGAGGCGCTGAACCGGTCGACCAGCACGATGACCTGGCCGTCGTAGTCGGTGCCGGCGTGATCGTCGTTCAGGATCTCGCGGCGGCCGCGGTTATCCTGGACCTGTACCACCGGCCCGCGATCGATCAGCGAGCCGGTCATCTCGATCGCGTCGCCGAGGAAGCCGCCGCCGTTGCCCCGGATATCGAGGATCACGCCGGCGATCTTCTTGGCCTTCATCTGGCCGAGCAGGTGCGCCACGTCGCCCGCCGCGGTGCGCTGGCCGGGCCCCTTGCCGCCGTAGAAGCTCGGCAAGTAAATGTAGCCGTACGCCGGCTGACCCTTGTGCTGGATCAGCGCGCCGCGCGCATACGACTCCTCGACGACGATCACGTCGCGCGTGATGTCGACCACCGACTGCTCGCCAGACGGCTTCTGGACCCGCAGCCGCACGACCGTGCCCTTGGGGCCGCGGATCATCTTGACCACGTCGTCGATCGGCATGTCGGTGACGTCGACCGGATCCTTGCCGTCGCCGGCGACCGAGAGGATCAGATCGCCCGGCGCCAGGCGGCCGTCGCGCCAGCTCGCGCCGCCGGGCACCAGCGACGAGATCGCGACGAGGTCGTCCTGTTCGCGCAGCAGCGCGCCGATGCCCTCGAGCGAGCCCGACATCCGGATATCGAAGTTGGCGCGCTCGGCCGGCGGCAGGTAGTTGGTGTGGGGATCGAGCGACGAGGTCACGGCGTTGAGCAGCTCGGACACCGCGGTGAACGCGCCGGGGTGGCTGCGCCGCACGAACTGCGCCGCGTAGCTCTTGGCGAGCTCGGCGCGGACCTTGGCCTCGCGGGCCTCCGGGGTGGCCGGGATCGCCGCGAGCGGCGTGGCGCGCGCGCCGGCGTCGTCGTCGTCGGCCTCGGCGTCGCCGTCGCTCGGCACGTCCTTGGGGCCGCCGGCCACTGGCGCCGGCTTGGCGGGCTTGGCGAGCTTCTTCGCCGCCCTGGCGGGCTTCTTGGAGGTCGCCGCCTTGGCCTTCGCTTCCTCGGCCGCCTTGAGCCGCGCCTCCATCTGGCCGACCCGCTCGAGCACCTGGAACTCGAGCCGGCGCCGCCAGCGGTCGCGCAGCTCCTGCTCGGTGGTCGCGACCTCGACCTTCTTCGGGTCGGTCTCGTACCACTCCTCGTCGGTGAAGTTGAACGGCTGCGCGAGCAGCTCGGCGACCAGCTTCTCGACCACCGCGATCCGGGCGACCAGGATCTTCTCGCCCTGGTGCGCGAGCTCGAGCGAGCCGGTGCGCAGCTCGTCGTCGATCTTGTCGGTGTACTTGACGAGCGCGTCGCGATCGCGCTTCAGCAGATACAGCTTCGAGCCATCGAGCCGGTCGAGGTAGGTGGCGAACGAGGTCCGCGACAGCTCGTCGTCGATCGGCTTGCGGAGCAGGTGCTCGTGGCCGAGCAGCTCGACCATCGCGGCCGACAGCATGGCCTCGCGCGGGTCGGGCGGCGGCAGCGTGGCCACCGGGGTCGTGGCCGCGGCCGGCGCGGCGGCCCCCGCGGCGACCTCGGAGACCGGCCGGGGCGACTCGCCGGTCGTCGGGGCCTTCGCAGAGCACGCGGCGACGGCTAGAACCAGAAAAACGCGGGCATGGCGCAGCACCTCGGTAATCTAGCCCGAGCCGGCCGGTCGAGCCCCTGTTGAGTTACGCGAATGCCGCCGCTGTGCGGCAAAGCGCGCCGGCGTGCGCGAAACCGGATCGGCGCAGGAATAATCCGTGGGCCGAGCGTTATTGCAGCAGGAGGGAAACCATGTTCGCGGAAGTCGAGCGCGAGGACGGCGCGGTCTCAGGGGAGCACCATGCGCGATTCATCCAGGCGATCCAGCGGCTCAACGACCCGCGGTCGTCGCGGGCGCCCGGGCGCGAGGGGGTCGGCGCGCTCGGCGCACCGCGTCGCTGGTCGTCACCGACGACGCGCTGGTCGGCGTGCGTGCGCGTCGTGACCGCCGGCGGGCCCCAGGGCCGGCAGGGCTAGCGGCGACCGGCCCGGTCGCGCCCACCCGCCCCTTGCGCGCGGGGCGGCGCCCTCGCGGCCCCGCGCGGCTGCCACGCTCGGGGTTCCTCGACCTGTTCAGCCGCTACATCGTCGGTTGGCGGTCACTGAGCGCGAGTCCGCGGCCGTCGCGCAGGAGCTCATCGCGGCGTGCTGCCAGCATCAGCGCGTCGTCCGCGAGCAGCTCACCGTGCACGCCGACCGCGGCTCGCCGATGGTCGCCTCCTCGGACGCGCTTGCCGCCTCGGCGCTGCCCGGGCGTTCTCTGCTCCGCCGCAGCCCTCATCGCGCTGGTCGACCCTCTCGCGGACGCCGAGCGCACCATCGATCGCCCTGTCTGGCTCGATGCCGCCGCGGACCTCGTCGCGCCACATGCCCCGGCGCCCCCGGTCGCCCGCCGGTCCCGACTGGTGGGTGATTGACAACCGTAGTTCTGGGTCAAGACGTAGGCGACGCAGGCAACAACAGGTACCACTCATCCTCGCCGAGGAAGCCGGCCTGTAACGGGACTCCGGCGAATCATGATATGCGCGCGCTTCCCGACCAAGCGCGGCCGCAGCGATCCTTGCGTCGGGCGTGGCGACATCTCCGTCCGGAATCGAGCCGAGGATTCCCTCACCGGTGATCGCGTACGGTGCGGATCGATGCTGCTCGAGATATCCTCCTGCCAGCCACGCGAGGCGGCGGGCGATCGCGGCAGGGCCAGCGCGCCGTTCGCGAGGAACATGGCGACGTTGCGCCGACGGGTGAGGTTGTCGGCCTGACACGCGTGCGCCTGCGATCTCGGCGGTCGAGCTCACAAGCTCGCGTGACAAGACTGCCGTGATGACGTCGGAGGAGCTGCTGAATCGCCTCCGCAGCGAACAGGAGGGCGTGTCGGCACCTGAGCACGAGGGGGCCTTACCGTAAAAGACCGCACGGCTGGGGCCAGCACCCCAACTCGAGCACCTCGAACTCCCGCCGGGTCAGCGCCGGTCGGGCCGAAGAATTCCAGGCTGCGAGCCAAGCTACACGGTGCGGGTCGCGATCGCAGGCGGAATCGTCGCGGCGCGCATCGCTGGGCCCAGCACCGCGATCTGACCGAGGATCCAGAACAGGCCCGCGCCGACCGGCAGGTACCCAGCCGGCATCCGCGCGACCTGGTACTCGTGGATCAGCCATAGATTCATCGCGTAGGCCAGCGCCATACCGAGCACGATGCCTGCGCTGGTCAGGATGAAGTTCTCGAGATGGAAATACCGCAGGATATCGCCGCGGGTCGCCCCGAGCGCGCGGCGCACGCCGATCTGGCGGGTCCGCCGTTGGACCCAGAAGCTGGCCAGGCCGACCACGCCGAGCGCGGTGACGATCAGCAGCGCGAGCGACACCCCGACCAGCAGGTAGGCCATCGCGCGGTCGGCCTTGAAGAAGCCCTGGCGGACCTCGGCGAAGGTCTGGCGGTCGAGGATGATCCGGCTGGGGCTGACCCGGTTGAGAGTCGGCCCGACGGCGGCGAGCACCTCGCCCTTGCGCGTCGGGTCGACCCGTAGCACGTAGTTGCCTCCCCCTTCGGCGTAGGACATCCTGACCGGCATCACCACGGCGTACCCCGAGACCTCCGCCGACACGTCGTTCGGCCGCGCGACGTCGTTCGCCCGCGCGAGCCGATCGATCACGCCGACGATAATCTGCGGCTCCTTGCCGTAGACATACAGCGCCTGGCCGAGCGGGCTCTTGCCGGGGAACCAGCGCTCGGCGAGATCGCGCGTGATGATCACCGACGCGATGTGGCCCCGATTGGCCAGCACGGTATCGAGGTCGAGATACTCGTCGGGCACGAAGTCGCGGCCGGCGATCAGTTTGACGCCGAAGGTCTTCAGGAGGTCCGCGCTCCCCAGGAAGAAGCCGGCGCTGGTGCTGTTGACATCGTCGAGCACCGTCGAGACGTCGGTGTTCGACGACGAGCTGCCGAATGGCACCATATTGGTCGCGGCCGTGGACCGGACGCCCGGGATCGCGCGCAGCGCGATCAGATCCTGCGCGGTCAGCGAGCCCGCGTCGGATTGGGCGTCGGTGCCGGTGAGCCGGACGACGACCAGCTCGTCCTCGACGACACCGCTCGGGTGCTCCATGCGCGACAGCCGGTCGTGGAGCAGGAAGATCGCATTGCACACGATCGCGCAGGTCAGCGCGATCTCCAGCGCGATCAGGGCGCTGGCGGCACGGTGACGGCGGAGCGTGGATAGGATCGGGAAGAAGTGCATGAGGCCCTCACTGCGACTTGAGCTGGATGCTGGGGGTCACCCGGCAGCTGTGCCATGCCGGCACCAGGCCGGCGAACAAGCTGGCGGCGAGCGCGAGCGCGAACGTCGTGGCGAGCATCGCCGGGTCGAGCTGGGCGAGCTCGGCGTAGTCGGAGGGCTGCTGGCGCACCGTCCACAGCCCGAGCCACGCCAGGCCGAGGCCGAGCACGCCGCCGGCCACCCCGATCGTGCCGGCCTCGACCAGGAGCTGGAGGAAGATCGACCGCCGCGACGCTCCCAGCGCCCGCCGCACGCCGAGCTCGGCCGATCGGCGCAGGAACTTGGTGAGCAGGAGCCCGACGGTGTTGATCAGGCACACCAGGAGGAAGCCGAACGCGATCCAGGTCTGCAGCCGGACATCCTTGGGCACCACGTGCTTGAAGTCGAGCCACTCGATCACGTTGCGCAGCCGGACGTTGGCCGGCCGGCGGTAGCGCCCGGCCCGGTGCTGCTCCTCGGAGTAGCTGACCAGGAAGTCGCGATAGGCATCGGCCTTCTGCGGGGTGCCAAGCTCGACCCAGAACTGGATCCACACGCACGGCGCGCCGACCGCCAGCAGGTCGCCCACCGGATCCCCCCAGCAGTCCTGGTTGCCGCTGCGTTCCAGCTTGAGGTCGCGCGAGGTGGAGAACGGCACGAACAACTGCTCACCTCTGCCGTAGTTGCCGGTGTTGAGATCATAGAAGTGCGGGGTCGGCCGCCAGCGATCGATCACGCCGACCACCCGCAGATCGTTGCCCGCGACGCGAATCGTGCGGCCGACCGCGTCGGTCGTGCCGTACAGCTTTTCGGCCAGCGCGAGCGAGATCACGGCGACCCGCGCGCCCCGGGCGTCGTCCTCGGCGGCCCATCCGCTGCCCGCGACGAACGGCACCCGGAACATCGCGAAGAAGTCGGCCGACGTCCAGCGCCCGTCGGCGAAGAACTGCGACAGCCCTGCGCCCTGGGGCTCGATCGCCGCGCTGCCGCTGGTCATCATCGCCTGGCGATCCGCC